>Ga0070697_100000101_pt1 | contig 70592 bp, 64 predicted proteins | sample KBSK1501metaG_FD_65475 | JGI IMG/M metagenome (GOLD analysis project Ga0070697, IMG submission 65475) | Corn, switchgrass and miscanthus rhizosphere microbial communities from Kellogg Biological Station, Michigan, USA - KBS K1-50-1 metaG | ecosystem: Host-associated > Plants > Roots >... | reverse complement strand
CGAACCGACGTTGTTCAGCAGGACACCGGCGATCTTCGGCGACTCGCTGTAGGTCTTGAATCCCAGCGCGATGGCCGCCGCGCTCTCCGCCATATTGCTGACGTCCATCACCAGCACCACCGGCGCCTTGATGATGCGGGCCACGTCGGCGGTGCTCCCCTCGGTGCTGCCGCCCCGACCGTCGAAGAGGCCCATCATGCCTTCGACCAGCGCCAGGTCGGCGCCAAGCGCCCCCTGGGCGAGCACCTGCCGCAGCGCTCCCTCGCCCAGCATCCAGGAATCGAGGTTGCGGCACGGCCGACCGCTGACGTGCGCCAGGTAGGCCGGATCGATGTAGTCGGGGCCGACCTTGAAGGATTGGACCGTGAGCCCGCGAGCCTTGAAGGCTGCGATCAGCCCGGCCGTGAGGATCGTCTTACCGACGCTACTCGAGGTGCCGGCGATGACCAGCCTTGGAGTGCGAACTTCGTCCAGCATCCTTGCCTCGCTATTGCTTGCTCAACAAGGTGCCTCTTCCCCAAAGCACCTGCCTGACGGCTACCGTAGCACAGGGGTCGCGCCGCCGTAAAGGCAGGCGCCAAGAGATTTACACGCCGGCGAGGGCCAGGGCGGGCTGCACCGCCTGGCGGAGATCGCGGAGATGCAACCGGATTCGATCGAGGCCGTCCCAGCGCTCGCACTGCAGCGCATAGACGACATCGATTCGGCGGCCGCTGGGAAGGTGCGGCGCCGCGGCCGCCTTGTCGAACGCGATCGCTTCCGCCGTCGCCGTCCGGTCGCGTAACTGGAGGCGGAGGTGGCGGCGGTCGGCGCCAAACGTCTCAGCTCGCACCACCTCGACCTCGCGGCTGAGCAGCAACGGCTCCCGATTCCCGACGCCAAAGGGGGCCAGCATCTGGATTTCCTCGTGCAGACTCGGCTTGAGATCGGCGAAGGCGGCCGACGCCTCGATCGTGACCGGTCGGGAGAACGCGTCGCCGTTCAGCCGCGTGGCCGTGTACAGCTCGAGGCACCGCTTCAGCTCGCCAAAGCGACTGGCCAGCACCGTGAGGCCCGCCGCCATCGCGTGCCCACCGAAACGATGCAGCAAGGGGGCGCAGTGCCGCAGGCAGTCCACCAGGTGAAAGCCCTCGATGCTCCGTGCCGATCCGCGCCACGCGTCCCCTTCGGTGTTGAAAACGAAAGTTGGACGGTAGAACTCTTCAACCAGGCGGCTGGCGGCGAGCCCGAGCACGCCCAGCGGCCAGCTGGCGTCGCCCATCACGATCACGGCCGCCGAGTTGTCCAGCTCCACCACCTGGGATTTCGCCTCGCGGACGATTTCCGCCGTCAACTGCTGGCGCTGCGCGTTCTGCTCGTGGAGCCGTCGGGCGAGCGGATCCGCCACCTCTCGACTCTCGGCTACCAAGAGGTGGAGGGCCAACATGGCATCCTCCATTCGCCCGGCTGCATTGATGCGCGGCCCGAGCTGAAAGGCGAGGTGCTCCGCGGTGACGGGCGCCTTGATGCCCGCGACGGAGAGCAACGCCGCGCAGCCGGGAGTCGGGGCCTCGCTCAAGCGTCGCAGTCCAGCGCGCACGATGGCGCGGTTTTCGGCATGAAGCGGCACCACGTCGGCGACGGTGCCGAGAGCCACGGCGTCGAGGGACCCGCCGGGGTCAATGGCTCCCGGAAAAGCCCGCCGCTCGAGCGCGACCAGGAGCTTGTAGGCGACCCCACAGGCGGCTAGCCCGTCGAAGGGATAGGCGCACTCCGGCTGCTTGGGATTGATGAGCGCATCGACCGCGGGCCGCTGCGCGCCCATCTCGTGGTGGTCGGTCACGATCAGCCGCATGCCGCGCGGGCGCCCGGCGGCCGCTTCGACGGAGTTGGTCCCGCAATCGCAGGTAATGACGAGCCGCGCGCCGCGCGCATGCAGGTCGTTGAGCGCCTCGAGATTCAGCCCGTAGCCTTCGGTGAAGCGGTTGGGGATATAGGTGATGACGTCGGCGCCAACCGAGCGCAGGCCGCGCGCCAGCGTGACGCAGGCGGTGACGCCGTCCGCGTCATAATCGCCATAGACCGCGATTCGCTGGCCGGCGGCGATCGACTGCGCGATCAGATCGCAAGCGACCGCCATGTCCTTCAGCAGGAAGGGGTCCGGCGCCCGATCGAGGTCGGTCTGCAGCCACGGGTCCAGTTGCGCCTGCCGCATGACGCCACGTCCGTGCAGGATCTGACGGAACACCGGGGAGAAGGCCTCCAGTCCTGGTTGAGCCCGAAGTGGCTCGGGGAGGATCCAGTTCCGGCGTTCCTTCTTCAAGACCGCCCGCATTATGGCATCGGTTTACGACAGCTGCGTGTCGGAGTTTCTCGGCTAGTGCGTTGATCTCACATGGCGGGGATACATGGAACGCGATGGAGGAGTCGCGAACCCTTAGCCCGATTCGGTCAGATGGTTTGGGCCGTCACAGGATGTCTCATCTGCATTGGATGTCTTGCGACAGTGATCGCCCTTCTCGCCGGATGGGCCCATGTCGCGTCGATCGGACGCTGAACTAGGCGGCGGCCTCCTGCACGACGACCGGCGGCGTGTGCAACTTCGTCCAGTTCAGTAACGCGATGACCGCAATGAGCAGGAGGGTTCCAATGGCCTGAGCTGGATAGAGCCGTTGCCCAAAGAAGATCTGCTGGCCAAAGAGAACGACCACCGGCGCACTTGCGATGATGGTTGCCGCCACGGGATAGGCCATCTCGGCGATGGTCGCCAGCGTCGCCGGCGTACTGGCCAGGGCCCGGTAATAAAGGAGGAGAGCAAGCAAGCCTGGAATCAGAGCGATTCCAAGAAAGGGAACAAGGTCGCTCGCTTGATACTGCCTGAACCCTCCCGCACCTGACTGGACCAGCACAATAACAACCAGGATCGGCAGGGCGATGGTGAATCGCAGTGCCGTCGTGGTCTGGAAGGACAGTCTGCCCAGAACGAAACGACCGAGCACTGTACCACTGGCCCAAAGCGCCGCGGCCCCGAGGGCATACAGGCCCACTTCGACCTCTCCATGCTGAAGCGCCGTCAGCGGTGCGCTTGGATCGTTCGCGAACAGGACAAGGTAGACGGCCACGATGGCCAGCGCCGCAATCGGCCAGAACCAGGCCCGGCGACGCTCACCCAGCACCACCCAGGCCAGCGCGATCGCGATCAGTGGTTGCGTCTGCTGAAGCACATACGTTTCGGCAAAGAGCTGATGCTGCGCGGCAAGCTTGAAGGACTGCGTGAATAGGAGCGTTGCGATGGCCTGCGGCCCAACGCCGATCAGGATGACGGCGAGCCAACCCCGCCACGACAACCGCTTCATCTCCGGCCAGCCGCGGACGAGAAAAGCGAGCAGGAAAATCGTGATCAGCAAGTCCTCGACGACGACGATCTCGGACGCCGTCAGGTGAACCAGGTGGCTTCGGAACCAGACATCGGATGCCCACATGGTGGCGGCCACGGCGACCAGCACAACCGAGAAACGGTCGACAAGACCGACCCGTCCGGCCAGCGCTGCGGTTTGTGTTCTTGTCGTCGGGACGGCCATCGTCATTACTCCTTTGGCCGCCGGGGCAACAATCGGGCGCGTGGCAAACGCGCTCCGAGGGCCTTCTTTCATCCCGACTGTACGGTCGGCCCCGGAGTGGGCACGTTACGCCTTCACCGGGTCATGCGCCGTAGGGCGCTCGCGGGCTTTACCGCCGATCAGGGAGTTACACCCCTGCCCCGAAGACCACCCTCAGCATACTGGAAAAACCCCCCACCCCGACCCTCCCCCGCAAGGGGGGAGGGAGAATCCGGCTGCTCAGTGCTTGAAGTGGCGCTCTCCGGTGAGCACCATCGCCACGCCGGCGGCGTCCGCTGCTGCGATCGCTTCGCTGTCCTTCACCGAGCCGCCCGGCTGGGCGATCGCCCGCACCCCCGCACGGGCCGCCACCTCGACGCCGTCGGGGTACGGGAAGAACCCATCGCTGGCCAGGACCGATCCCTCCGCCCGCGGGCCGGCACGGTGTACGGCAAGCTCGACCGCCTCGACCCGGCTCATCTGGCCGGCGCCCACGCCGACGGTCGCGCCCTGGTGCGCCAGTACGATCGCGTTCGATCGCACGTGCTTGACCACCGTCCAGGCGAACTGCAGGTCTTTCCAGGTCGCGTCATCAGGGGTCTTCGTCGTCGCGACCCGGGCCTCGCCCAGTGTGTCACCGGTGTGATCGGCGGTCTGGACCAGGAAGCCGCCCGTGATCGGGCGAGCGTCCAGCGCCAGGTGTGACGCCCCCGGCCCAGGTTGCAGCACCCGCAGTTTCGGCCTGGCATTGACGACCTCGAGCGCCGCCTGGTCGAACGACGGCGCGACCACGACCTCGAGGAAGACCTCTACCAGGTTCTTTGCGACGGTCGCGTCGACCGGCCGGTTAAAGGCGACGATGCCGCCGAAGGCCGACCGGCGGTCCGAGGCGAGGGCGCGGTCGTAGGCATCCACCAGGTCGTCGCCGACCGCCACACCGCATGGATTGGCGTGCTTGATGATGGCGACCGCGATGGTCGAGAAATCCCCGACCAGCGACCAGGCCGCCTGGGCATCGAGCAAGTTGTTGTAGGAGAGCTCGAGTCCCTGCCACTGCTTGGCCCCCGCGATCCCGCCGCCCTCGGCCGTCCGATACAGCGCCGCCGATTGATGCGGATTCTCGCCGTAGCGGAGGTCGCGCAGCTTGCGGCCGCCCAGCGTGAATTCCTCCGGCAGCGGCGCCGTGCTTTGGCCATCGCGAAGGTGCTCGCCGATCGCCGCGTCGTAGGCCGCCGTGTGCCCAAAGGCGACCGCCGCCAGGTGACGGCGCAGTGATGCCGGAATGCCGGCTGGATCGTTGAGCGCCGCCAGCACAGCGGCGTAATCGCTCGGTCGGACCACCGGCAGGACATGGTCGTGGTTCTTGGCGGCGGCGCGCAGCAGCGTTACTCCGCCGATGTCGATCGACTCGATCGCCTCGGCGTGGCCGGCGCCGGATGACACCGTCTCCACGAACGGATAGAGATTGACGACCACCAGGTCGATCAGCTTCAGCTCACGGTCGGCAAGTTCCTGGAGGTGGCGCGGCTCGTCACGACGCGCCAGGATGCCGGCGTGGACGTTGGGATGCAGTGTCTTGACCCGTCCATCCAGCATCTCCGGGAACCCGGTCAGCTCCTGCAGCGGATGCACCGGGATCCCCGCCTCGCGCAGCGCGCGCTCGGTGCCGCCGGTTGCGTACATCGTCACGCCGAGGCTGTCGAGCCCGCGAGCGAAATCGTTAAGTCCCGTCTTATCGGAAACGCTGAGGAGCGCGTTCACAACGGAAGCGGCAGAGGCTGGCCGGCAATGCGCTTCACCACCCCCGGCAGCAGGGTATGCTCCTCGGCCTGGATCCGCTCGCGCAGGCTCTCGACCGTGTCGTCCGAACGCACCTCGACGCGGCGCTGCGCGAGGATCGGACCGCGGTCGACCTCGTCGGTGACGATGTGCACCGTGCAGCCGGTTTCCGTGACACCGCTTTGCAGAGCCATGGCGACCGCGTCCATGGTGCCGGCGAAATCCGGCAGCAGTGACGGATGGACGTTGATCATCCGGCCGGCGAACTGACGGGTGAAGGCACGCTCCAGGATGGCGTCATAGCCGGCGCACACCACTAGCTCGACGTCGTGCAAGCGAAACGTCTGCGCCATCGCGAGGTCGCGCGCCTTGCGGTCGGGGAAGTTGGCCAGCCGAAAGACCTCACGCGAGATGCCGGCCTTCTTTGCGATCTCGAGCGCGGCACAGTCCCGGTTGGCGCAGACCATGGCGACCCGCGCCGGGTAGGTTGGGTCTTTGGACACCTCGACCAGCGCCTGCAGGTTGGTGCCCCGGCCCGAGACCAGGACCCCCACCCGAAGCCGGCTCACTCTAGGATCTGGACACGTCGCTGCTCCGACGCCACGACATCGCCGACCACGAAAATCTCGTTACCGAGCAGTCGGAGCGCGGTCGCGGCGCTGGCCTCATCGACGACCACGATCATCCCGATTCCCATATTGAATGTCCGCCACATTTCCTCGTCGGGGGTAAAGGGGGCGAGGTAGGAGAAGATCGCGGGCTCCGGCCAGGTGCCGCGCTGAATGCGCGCCCCGAGGCCAAGCGGAAGAATCCGAGGCACGTTGCCGATGATCCCGCCACCGGTGATGTGGGCCAATCCCTTGATCTCGACCACCTCGCGCAGTCGTCGCACCGGCTCGAGATAGGCGAGGTGGGGCGCCAGCAGCGCCTCCAGGACCGTGTGGCCGTTGCCCGGGATCGTCTGAGTAAGCGCCTGCCTTGGGATCACCCGGCGCGCCAGGCTGTAGCCGTTGGTGTGGAGGCCACTCGAGGGCAGCGCCAGCAGGGCATCGCCTTCCCGGATCGCGGTGCCGTCGATGATCGCGTCCCGCTCGCAGACGCCGACCATGAAGCCGGCGATGTCGTAGGTCGCCGGCTGATACATCCCCGGCATCTCCGCGGTTTCGCCGCCAAGCAAGGCGCAGTTGACCCGGCGGCAGGCATTCGCCATCCCGGCAACGACCTCGGCGATGACCGGGGGATCGAGGACGCCGGCCGCCACATAATCCAGGAAGAAGAGCGGCTCAGCGCCCGCCGTCAGGACATCGTTGACGCAGTGGTTGACCAGGTCGGCGCCGATCTGGGCGTGGCGGCCCGCGCCGCTCGCCAGCAGGACTTTGGTGCCGACGCCGTCGGTGCTCGCCACCAGCACCGGTTCCCGATAGCGGCCCACGTCGAGCGCGAACAGGCCGCTGAATGGACCGACGCCCGCCAGCACCTGAGGACCCTGGGTCGCTGCCGCCAGCGGCTTGATCAGCTCGACCGCTCGGTTGCCGGCGTCGATGTCGACGCCCGAATCGCGGTAGGTCGTCACGTCGGAACCGTTTCCAGGGCCAGCTTGTCCATCTCGAGCTGCACCGGCACCGGCACCGGGTAGTCGCCGTCGAAGCAGGCCATGCAAAAGCCGCTGACGTTGCGCACCGCTCGGAAGAGCCCGGCCTTGCTCAGGTACTTCAGGGAGTCGGCCCCGATCAGGCGCTCCACCTCTTCTACCGTGCGGCCGGAGGCGATCAGCTCGGTTCGGCTGGCTATGTCGATACCCATGAAACAGGGCCACTGGATTGGCGGGCTGCTCACCCGAAAATGGACGGACGTCGTCCCGGCCCGCCGCAATTCCTCAACGATCTTCCGGCTGGTGGTGCCGCGCACGATCGAGTCGTCGACCAGCACGACACGCTTCCCCTGGAGGATCTCGCGCAGCGGATTGAACTTCAACTTGATGCCGACGTTGCGCAGGCGCTGGTTGGGCTGGATGAAGGTGCGCGTGATGTAGCGGCTCTTGATCAAGCCCTCACTGTAGGGGATGCCGCTCGCCTCAGCGAACCCGACGGCGGCCGGGGTGCCCGAGTCCGGGAGCGAGATGACGATATCGGCATCGGCGGGCGCCTCCCGGGCCAGTTCGCGCCCCATATTGCGACGCGCCTCGTAGAGCGACTGCCCCTGCAGGCGCGAATCCGGGCGAGCGAAGTAGATGAACTCGAACATGCACATCGCCTTGCGCGGCGACGCCATCACCTGCTCCGCGACCGGCTCGCCATGCCCGAGCATGACCGCCTCACCCGGCTCGATCTCGCGAACGAACTCGGCGCCCACCGTGTCGAGGGCGCAGGTCTCCGACGTGATGATGGCGCCGCCGTCCGGCAGGCGTCCGAGGCACAGCGGCCGAATGCCGAGGGGGTCGCGGACGCCGACGAGGGCGTCGTTGGTGAGGAACAGGAGGCAATAGGCGCCCTGCAATCGCGGCAGCGAACGGCGCAAGACGGAAACGATGTCCGATCCGCTCGTGTGCGCGACCAACTCTGCGAGGACCTCGGTGTCGCTCGAGGTTTTGAACCGGACGCCATGATGCTCGAGATCGTCACGCAGCGCCTGGGCATTGGTGAGGTTGCCGTTGTGGGCGATGGCGATGGTTCCGAGCTGCGGATGTTCGACGAGGATCGGCTGGGCATTCTCGAGCCGGTTCGATCCGGTCGTCGAGTATCGGGTGTGGCCCAACGCCAGGTGGCCGGTCAAACGTTCGAGTGCCTCCGGGTCGAAGGCTTGCGCCACCAGGCCCATGTCCTTGTGCATCCGCAGGACGCGGCCGTCGCTGGTCGCGATCCCGGCGCTTTCCTGCCCGCGGTGCTGCAGGGCGTACAGCCCGAAGTAGGTCAGGTTGGCGACGTCGTCACCCGGCGCATCGATGCCGAAGAGCCCGCACGCCTCATGCATCCTTTCCTCACGAAGGAAAGAACCTACGGTTCCTTCCTTCGTCGCGCCGTCGGCAAAGCCGAGCCTTCGCTTCGCTCCAGCCAAGCGGCGCTGCACCATTCTTCCCTTCACCTTAAAACCCGGTCTCCCATGCTCGTCTCAGCACGTCCATAGGCACGCGAATGTCCGGTCCCACCTGGAAATCCTCACCGCCCACGACGCCGATGGCCTGAAGCGGGATATGGCGGTTCGCCATCAGCCTCTGCAGCTCTGGCACTCGCCGTGGCCTAACGCTGACGATCACCCGGCCCAGCGATTCCCCGAAGAACAGAGCCTCGCGGCTGACCGGCCCGACGATGCCAGGACAGCGAAGACCGCGTCCACCGAAGAGGGCGCTTTCGGCCAGCGCGATCAGCAGGCCTCCGTCCGACACATCGTGGGCGCAGCGTAGCACCCCTCGGGTGATGGAATCGAGCATCGCCGCTTGCAGGCGACGCTCCATCTCGAGGTTCACCATCGGGGGGCGGCCTTCAGCGGGCGCCCCTAGCAGTCGCAAATACTCACTTCCGGCGAGCTCCTCGCGGGTCTCGCCCAGCAGGAAAACGAGGTCGCCGTCCTCCTGCAAGCCGGCCGGGCAGCGCTTCGAGAGATCATCGAGCAAACCGACCATGCCGATCACCGGCGTGGGCGGGATGTTTCGTTCGCTGGTCTCGTTGTAGAGGCTCACGTTGCCGCTCACGACGGGCAATTGCAGAGCGCGGCAGGCATCAGCCAGGCCACGCACACTTTCCTGCAGCTGGCCGAAGACCGCCGGCCGCTCGGGGTTCCCGAAGTTCAGGCAGTTGGTGACCGCGATCGGGCGCGCGCCGGTGCAGACGATGTTGCGGGCCGCTTCGGCCACCGCAGCCTTGGTGCCTTCATAGGGATCGAGCGCGACGTACCAGGGGTTGCCGTCCGTCGTCAACGCCAGTGCCTTGTTGGTGCCGGGCACCCGCAGCAGGGCGGCATCGAAGCCGGGGCCGAACACGGTGTTGTCCTGCACCTGGTGGTCGTAGGTCCGGTAGATCGGCCGGCGGCTGCGCAGATTCGGACTCCCGATCAGGTCGAGCAGGATCGCCTCCGGCTCCTCGATCGCCGGCATCACCGGCGCGGGCTGCTTGTCGGGAAACGCCGCCGGCGGCGATCGCAACGGCACGCCATCGACGAGCGCCTTCAATGGTAAGTCGGCAACCAGCGCGCCGCGCTCGCGCACGCGGATGCGCCCCGTCCCTGTCACCGTCCCGATGCGGTCGGCGTGCAGCTCGAAATGGTCGAAGACCTGGCGAGCCGCGGCCTCGGCGTCCGGCCGCACTACGACCAGCATCCGCTCCTGCGATTCGGACAGCATGACGTCATAGGGAGTCATCCCCTGTTCTCGGCGGCTGACCCGCTCGACGTCGAGGTCGATCCCACGGCGGCCCCGATGGGCCAGCTCGCTGGCAGCGCTGGTCAGGCCGGCCGCGCCCAGATCCTGGATGGCGGTGACACCGGCGAGCTCGTTCAGCCGCAGGCACGCGTCACAGAGCAGCTTCTCCAGGAATGGATTGCCAACCTGAACCGCGGGACGGCGCTCGGCGGAACGCTCATCCATCTCCACCGAGGCGAAGGTGGCACCGTGAATGCCGTCGCGTCCGGTATCGGCGCCGACCAGGAGGACGACGTCGCCGGCTCGGTCCGCGCTGGCGCGGCGCAGCCGGTCGTGCGCGACTATGCCGACGCACATCGCATTGACGATCGGATTGTCCGCGTAGGCCGTGTCGAAATAGACCTCACCGCCTACCGTCGGGCAGCCGAAGCAGTTGCCGTAGCCGCCGATGCCGGCGACGACACCGTGGAACAGGTAGCGGTTGTGTGCCGAATCGAGCGGACCGAAGCGCAGCGCGTCGAGGATCGCAACCGGCCGGGCACCCATGGCGAAAACATCGCGGAGGATGCCACCCACCCCGGTGGCCGCCCCCTGGTAGGGCTCGATGGCCGAAGGGTGATTGTGCGACTCGATCTTGAAGACGACCGCGAGCCCGTCGCCGATATCGACCGCGCCCGCATTCTCGCCCGGGCCCTGCAGGACGTGAGGGCCTTCGGTGGGGAGCTGGCGGAGTAGCGCCTTCGATGTCTTGTAAGCGCAATGCTCGCTCCAGAGCGCCCCGAACATGCCTAGCTCGAGGTCATTCGGATCACGGCCGAGGGCACGGACGATGGCGCGATACTCGTCCTGGTTCAAAGCGACCGCCTCGAGCTGGGCGCGCCTTAGTGCAACGGCCATCAGACCGCCACCCGACGGAGCGCGTGGATTGCCGAGCGGAAGACCTCCAGACCATCGACGCTGCCGAGCAGCGCCTCGCAGGCCCGCTCCGGATGGGGCATCATGCCGACGACGTTGCCACGGGCGTTGGCGATGCCGGCGATGTTACGCAGCGATCCGTTGGGGTTCGCCTCCGCCGTCACGCGCCCATCGGGCGCGCAGTAGCGAAAGACAACCTGGCCGTTGCGCTCGATCACCTCGAGCGTCTGCGGATCGGCGAAGAAATTGCCTTCGCCGTGGGAGATCGGGATGCGCAGCAGCTGGCCGGGACGGCAATCGAGCGTGAAGGCGGATTCACTCTGTTCCACCCGCAGGTTGACCCACTCGCAGCGGAACTCGCAGGACGCGTTCCTGAGTAGCGCACCGGGGAGCAGGCGCGCCTCCTGCAAGATCTGGAACCCATTGCAGATGCCCAGCACCAGGCCGCCGCGGTTGGCGAAGGAGGCCACCGCTTCCATCACCGGAGCGAAGCGAGCAATCGCGCCACAGCGCAGGTAGTCCCCATACGAGAAGCCGCCCGGTAGGATGACGAGCTCGAGGTCATCGAGGCTGTCCTCTCGGTGGTCGACGTAGCGGGCCGGCTGGCCGAGCACCTCCGAGACCGCGTGGGCGCAATCCCGGTCACTCCAGGTGCCGGGAAAGACAACGATCCCGGTCTTCAAGCGGGCAACGCCCCACCCCGACCGTCCCCCACAAGGGGGGAGGGAGATTGTCCCCGGCTGTCCCCTGCAGCGGGAGAGGGCGATTCCGGTTTGAGCTCGATCCGGTAATCCTCGATCACGGCGTTGGCCAGCAGCTGGCGGGCCATCTCCTCGACCCGGGCGCGGGCCTGGCCGGTATCGACCTCGTCGAGCGTTACCACCAGGTACTTGCCGGCGCGGACCTCAGTGACGGAATCGAAGCCCAGGGCGTGCAGGCCGCCCCTGATGGTCAGACCCTCCGGGTCATTGACCACTTGTTTCAGGGTGACGAAGACCTCGGCCCGATATCTCATGGACGCCCCGCAGTGGAAAACAGGTTGAGGCGGCGCAGGGCCTCGAGATAGCGCTCGCTGGTTCCCGCGACGACGTCATCAGGCAAGGTGGGGCTTGGCGGTTGCTTGTTCCAGCCAATCGTCTCGACGTAATCACGTACGTACTGTTTGTCGTAGGAGGGTTGCGGCCCCCCGGGCCGGTATGCCTCGAGCTGCCAGAAACGTGAGGAATCCGGTGTGAGCACTTCGTCAATAAGGATGAGTTCACCAGCAAGCATGCCGAACTCAAATTTGGTGTCAGCCAGGATCAGCCCGCGCTCCAGCGCACGCTCCGACCCGAACTGGTAGAGCGAAAGGCTGACGCGCTCGAGGTCGTTCGCTAGCTCGGTCCCGACCTGTTTCGCCAGCTCTGCTCTCGAAATGTTCTCGTCATGGCCGGATAGCGCTTTGACGGCCGGCGTGAAGATGGGCTGCGGAAAGCGGTCGCTCTCCTTCAGACCGCCTGGCAGGTCTTCGCCGGCGATCGCCCCCGTGCGCTGATAATCCTTCCACCCCGATCCCGAGATATAACCGCGCACAACGCACTCGAACATGATGGGGGTAGCGGTGGCCACACGCATGCTGCGTTGATCCAGGTCCGGCTGAAGATCAAGCAACTCCTTCGGGATCGATTGATCCGCCCCAAGGTGATTGCGAATCAGCCCGGCAGTTTCGCGGAACCACATCTGCGATAACTGGTTGAGGACACGTCCTTTTTCAGGGATTGCGGTGGGCAGCACGACGTCGAACGCGGAGATTCGATCGGTCGCCACCATCAGCAGCTCCGTATCGCTCAGCCGGTAAGTATCGCGCACCTTGCCGCGGGAGTGCAGCGGCAGCGGCAGCGAGGTGGTCAAAATGGGAGTCACGACCCCCCACCCCGACCCTCCCCCGCAAGGGGGGAAGGAGATGCCATCACCCGACCCTCCCCCGCAAGGGAGGTGGGAGATGCCGAGACGGGCTCCAGCCCGACCCGCTCAAAGGTCACGTCGAGGTGGCGGAGGTAAAAGGCCGGATCGAAGAGCTCGGTGAGTTCCTCGTCGGTCAACCGCTCGCGAACTTCGGGGGCCTGGCCGACGACCATCTTGAAATCCTGTCCCTCATCGAGCGCGCTGAGCGCGGCGCGCTGCACCACCCGGTACGCATCCTGCCGCGACATCCCCTTCTGCACCAGCGCCAGCAGCACGCGCTGCGAGAAAACGACACCGCCACTCCGGTAGAGGTTGGCCCGCATCCGCTCGCGGTCGACCGTCATTCCCTCGACGACGTCGGCCATCAGGCGGAGCATGTAATCCAGCAGCGTGCAGGCATCTGGGAAGATGATCCGCTCGGCCGAGGAATGGGTGATGTCGCGCTCGTGCCAGAGCGCCTGGTTCTCGAGCGCCGTCTGGGCGTATCCGCGCACGACCCGAGCCAGGCCGCAGATTCGCTCGCTCAAGATGGGATTGCGCTTGTGCGGCATTGCCGAGGACCCCTTTTGCTCCTCGCCGAAGGGTTCCCGAACTTCGGACACCTCGCTGCGTTGCCAGTGGCGGATGTCGGTGGCGAATTTCTCGAGGCTGCCGCCCAGGACGGCCAGCGTCGTCAGGTAGGCGGCGTGGCGATCTCGGGCGATCACCTGGGTCGTGATCGGCGCGACCTTCAGGCCCAGCTGCTTGAGCGCCGTCTCCTCGACCCGTGGGTCGACGGTGGCGTGCGTGCCGACGGCCCCCGAGAGCTTGCCGACCCGGATGTCCTCGCGAGCGGTGACGAGCCGCTGACGGGCGCGGTCGAGTTCGTCCAGCCAGCCGGCGAGGACGAAGCCGAAGCTGATCGGCTCGGCGTGGATGCCGTGGGTCCGGCCGACCATCAGGGTCTCGCGCTCCTCGATCGCCCGCCGCCGGATCACCGAAGACAGCCGGTCGACATCCTTAAGAAGGATGTCCGCCGCCGCGACGAGCTGCAGGGCGAGCGCGGTGTCGAGCACGTCGGAGGACGTCAGCCCCCGGTGCAGATAACGCGCATCGTCGCCCAGGGACTCGGCGAGTGAGTCGAGGAAGGCGATGACGTCGTGACCGACCCGCTCCTCGAGCCGCGCGATGTGGTCGGGATCGACCCGAGCCTGGTGCAAGCGTTCCACCGCCGAGCGGGGAATCTCACCGATCTCCGCCCAGCCCTCGCAGACGATGAGCTCAACCCGCAGCCAGAGCTCGTAGCGCTGCTTTGGGGAGAAGATCTCGCTCATCTCCGGGTGAGCGTACCGAGGGATCAATCGGCGGCTGGTCTCCTTGTGGGTGGCGGCCGTCGGTGACGGGCTGATTATAGCCGCGCCGGCCGCCGACAACCGAACGGATGCCGTAACCCCTCTCGCCTGGTTCGACTTTTCGTTCTACGAGGAGTTGCTGGTAAATTGGCCGAACACGTAACCAAGAGGGGGCGCCACCCGTTCAGTCTGCAGCGGGCGCCCCGTGGGGAGCCCTGATGCCGGACACATTTGAAGAGCGGGAACTTGTCGAACGAGCGAAAGAAGACCCCGACGCCTTCGGGGCGCTTTACGATCGCTACTTCCCGCAAATTTATCGATTTGCGTATTCCCGAGTTCGTGACCAATCGCTGGCAGAGGATGTGACGTCGGAGGTGTTTTTCAAGGCGCTGAAGAATATGAAGCGGTACACCTATTCCGGTCACCCGTTCTCCTCCTGGCTCTACCAGATCACGCTGAACGCGGTTGCCGACCATTACCGCGGGCAGCACGGCGAGGTGGACCTCGAGGAAGGCGCCAGCCTGCCAAGCGGCGGGCCGGCCGTGGTCGACGAGGTCGTGCGCCGCGACCGCAGCCGCCGGGTCTGGTCGGCGATCGATCAGCTGCCCCGTCAGCAGCGAGCGGCGATGGTGCTCAAGTTCGGCGAGGACCGCAAGATCGAGGAGATCGCCCACATCCTCGGCAAGAGCTCAGGGGCGGTCAAGCTCCTCCTCCACCGCGGGGTTGAGCGGCTGCGCAAAGAGCTGCCACAGCTCGAGGCGGAACTGACATGATGAACGATCCCGAGCTCGACGAGCTGTTCGCCGACCCGGCGGACCGTGAGGTGGTGGATCTCCTCAAGGCATCACGGCCCGCCGCACCGCCGCTGGAGCCCCATTTCCGTAACTACCTGCGCGCGAAGCTGATGACGGAAGCTCGACGGTCACTCCCCGCCCGGGCGTCCCGGCCGTGGTTCCCCTTCAGGCTGTCCCCCAGGACGCTCGCGCCGGCGATGGCCGCCGTGGCAGCCGGCTTCCTGGTAGTGCTGGGCGTCGAGGTCTACCTCCACGGCCAGCCCGCGGCGCCGCAGGTCGCCGTCAACATCACCGCGATCGACAAGAAGACGGGGGTGGGGACTGGCGAACCGATCGTGATCCCCTTCAGCGGGCCGGTCGACAAGACCGCCGTGGCGGAGTCGGTGGTGATCCAACCGGCCACCTCCGTGACGAAGCAGTGGGTCGGTCAGAACCTCGTCATCATCCCTAATCACCCGCTGGCCCCCAACACCACCTACTCGGTCACATTCAAGACCTCGGCCACGCCTACGCCCACGCCCGCGCCTCAGCAGAACCCCCTGGTGCGACAGACCCCCGCCGTCGCCCCGACCCCCGTCGTCGTCCACTTCACCACCGTTCGGGCGCCGATCCCGCCGGTCGTACCGCCCTCCTTCAAGAGCGCGAACGTCAGCTGGGGCCACGACAGCCGCCTGGCGGAATCAGGTAGCGTGCTCAGCGCCGCCTGGACCCCGGCGGGCCAGTTGCTGGTGACCCGTCCGGTGGGTCAGCCGGGGCCCGGCTCACTGTCCAGTCCCTCCGCCGGCGCAACCCCGTCGGGTTCGCCGGCACCGAATGCGACGACCGACGTCTGGTTGATGAGCTCGCTCGGCACGCCGATCCGCATCCTCATGCCGGGGGGAAGCTTCCCGGCGATGGCGCCCTCGGGCGGCCTTTTCGCCGCCTGGCGGATCGTCCCGGGAAACCAGGCGAATCTCGAGGTCTGGGACCTGCAAGGGGCGCTGCAGGCGACGATCGCCACACTCGACGGGGTCCCGGATCGAGCCCCGGTCTGGATCGGCGCCGGCCGGATCGCGTACGTGAACCAGGGTCGGCTCCGCATCGTCGACCTGCATGGAACGCAGGCCAACGGCCCGGCGATCAAGGTTGGCCGCGGCCGTCTCGCGGCGTCGCCGGCGAGCCCGCTGCTGGCCGTCGAGGCCGCCGACGGATCGGTCGTTGTCGACCTGAGCGCCGCAGGGTTCGCTACGGCGTTACCGCAAGGAGCGACCGGCTTTGCCTGGTCGTCGAAGGGCGACCTCGCGTTCATCAGCCAGCAGAACCCGAGCACCGACCTGTTCGTATCGGCGGACGGTAAGTCCTACAAGAAGGTCGCGACCAGCCCCAATGGTCAAACCTGGTCGGACTTGAGCTGGGCCCCCGATGCGGCCTCGTTGCTGCTGGCCAGCACGGCGACCAGCGGCAACGGCGCAGGTCCCAGCTTGACATTGGTCAACCGCGACGGCAGCACCCCCATCCCCTTCGGGGCACCATCACGCGAATACGCCTCGCCGCAGTGGTCACCGAGCGGGGACCTCGTCCTCTTCACCCGGCAGGATGAGGCCGGCGGCCGAGCCTTCTGGACCGCGACCGCCACGCCCTCGACCACCGACACGGCGGAGAATCAGGCGCTGGCGGAGGTCGATACGTTCATCCAGGCTCGGATCCGAGGCGACAGCGCCGCCGCACTGGCCGAGCTGGACGATGCCGGCTCTGCCGCCTACCAGGCCGGCGCCTCCTCACTGCTGGGCCCGTCTGGTAGCCACTTCAGCCGCTACTATCCGGTCTCCGTCCAGTTGATCGGGCCGACACCTAACCAGTTCCTGGTGGGTGTTCGGATCTTCAGCACCAGGGGCGCCGTGGAAACCAGCTTCTTTGAAGAGCAATTGACGCTGGTGCTCCAGGGCCAGCGATACCTCGTCCATGCGGTAAAGGCCTCGGCCACCATGGCGCTTGGACACGGACCCACAGTGGTCTCGGTCGAGATCGTCCAAACGCCGCCCGGAGAGCAGGTGCGGGTGCACTTCGATGCCGACGTCAAACCCGAGACCGTGAGCACCGACACCATCCAGGTGAAAGATGCCGACGGAAAGGTCGTCGATGCGCGCGTTACCTTCGACGCCGACAACCACCTGGCCACGCTGGCCGTCAAGCTGCGGCCCGGGACTTACCAGCTGGTGGTGACGACCGGACTGACCGATATCAATGGGGTCATGCTGGCGCAGGAGTACGACGCCCCGCTCGTGATCAGCCACTAGGCACCGCTCCGACTAACGGTCGCTGGTGACAACGACGCCGGCGGCAATGGCTGCCGCGAGCTCACCGCCGCCGTAAAGCGACTCGAACGGCGATGGCTCTTTGTCGAACTCCCGCGTCCTGTCCAGGAGGCTCGGGTGCTCCTGGATGAAGCTGGTGGAGATCCGACCGTTGACGAAGTCCGGCTCCTCTAAAAGGGCGCGATGAAACGGGATCGTCGTCTTTGGCCCGGTGAGGACGAGCTCCTGCAAGGCACGGCGTCCGCGACCGATGGCCGCCTCCCGGTCATGTGCCCAGACAATCAGCTTCAGCAACAGCGAGTCGAAGTGTGGCGAGATCTCCTGGTGAGGTCTGATGCCACTGTCGACCCGTACCCCAGGCCCCGTCGACGGCGCATAACGCTGTACTCGGCGCGGCGTGGGCATGAAGTTGCGGAGCGGGTCTTCGGCGTTGATCCGAAACTCGATCGCGTGCCCGCGAGACGGCGGATACCCACCCGCGGGGATCCGCTCGCCACGGGCGATGCGGATCTGCTCGCGGACGAGGTCGATGCCGAGGACCAACTCCGTCACCGGATGCTCGACCTGGAGCCGGGTGTTCATCTCGAGAAAGTAGAACTCCTCGCCGGACACGATGAACTCGACGGTTCCCGCGTTGCGGTAGTCGACCGCCGCCGCCGCTTTGACGGCAGCTTCGGCCATGGCACGCCGCGCCGATTCGCTCAGGCCAACCGCAGGCGTCTCCTCGAGCAGCTTCTGGTGCCGTCGCTGGATCGAGCACTCGCGCTCGCCGAGTGCGAGGGTCGTGCCGTGATCGTCGGCCAGGACCTGCATCTCGATGTGGCGCGGATGCTGCAGATATCGCTCCAAATAGACGTTGGGGCTGCCGAACGAGCTCTGCGCCGCTCGGCGGCAGGCTTCGAACGCGGCCGGGAGGTCCTCCGGCCCCTTGGCAACCCGCATGCCGATGCCGCCCCCGCCCGCGGCCGCCTTGACCATCACCGGGTACCCGATCCGTTTCGCTTCGATGGCAGCGGACGCTTCGTCGGCGAGCGCGGTCGTACCGGGCACCACCGGGACGCCGGCGGCGACCGTTCGGCGACGGGCCTCGACTTTGTCGCCCATCGCCCGCATGCTGCGCGCCGACGGGCCGATGAAGGTCAGGCCGTTCTTCGGGCACGCGTCCGCGAAGGCGGGGTTCTCAGACAGAAAGCCATAGCCGGGATGGATGGCATCGGCGCCGTGCTTCCGCGCGATCGACACCAGCTGCTCGATATCGAGATAGGCCTGCCGAGGGGTTGGCCCGCTCAGCGTGGCGCGCTCGTCTGCAAAGTAGGCGTGGGGGGATCGGGCATCCGGCTCCGCATAGACCGCGACCGTCCCGATGCCCATCTCGCGGCAGGTCCGCATCACGCGAAGGGCGATCTCCCCGCGGTTCGCGACCAGGACCTTGCTGACGCTAGCCAATCGTCATCAACACTTCGTTCGGGGCGACGATCGCTCCCTCTTTCGCGAAAACCTCGCGCACCGTGCCGCCGACGGTCGCCACGATGTCGTTCTGCATCTTCATTGCCTCCAGGACCACGACCACGTCACCGAGGCGCACCCGATCGCCGGGTGCGACTTTGACCTTGACGACCATGCCCTGCATCGGCGCCTGGATGGCCCCATCACCACCGGCACGTTGCGCGGCCGTCGGACCCGAGGGGGCGGCGGCGGGCGCAGCGGGGGTGGGCAGGGCGCCATCGCCGAGGATCCGAACGCGGTAGGGCTCCCCGTCGACTTCGACCGTGAACTCGCGCGCGGCCGGTTCCGGCGACGCGGCCGGCAGTGGAGTGACCGCAGCCGGCTGCATTGCGGATTGGGGCTCGGGCGTCGGGACGGGCGCCGCCGCCGTCGCCGGTTCGCCCCGATGAGCGTCCGGGCGGAGGAGATCCGGCGCGTCTTCCGGAAACAGGATATAGGTCAGCACCTGGTCCACCCCGGTCGACGTCAAGCCCTGCTTGCGCATCTCGCGACGTGCCCGATCGATGCCGGGCTGCAGGAGGTCCGCGGGCCGGAGCGTGATGGCATCCGACGGCCCGAGCGCGCGCTTGCGCACCTCGGGATCGATCGGCCCTGGCGGCGCGCCGTACAGACCCTTGACGTAGTCTCGGAATGGCTGCTCGATGTGCTGGTAGCGCTTGTCGCTGAGCGTGTTGGCCAGCGCCTGGTTCGCCGCGATCCGGTTGATGGGCGCGGCCATCGGCGGGTATCCCATCTCCTGGCGGACCAGGAGCAGTTCCTGCAGCAGCCGGTCGTATCGATCGATGGCGTTGCGTTCACGGAGGTTACGGATCAGGATCGCCAGCACCGGGGCCGGCAGCTGATGTTGCAGGACAAAGACATCGTTTCGAAATGCGATCGGGTCCTGGAATTCGAGATACTCGTCGTGGATCTCATCGAAATAACGGCTCGCCTGGCCAATCAGGTTGAGGTCGAGGCCCGTGTCGTACGGTCCGTCGCGAAGACTGGCCACCATGGTCTCGGTCGCGGGTTGCGAGGCGCCCCACGCCAGCGCAGAGAGGGCCGTATCGATGCCGGTCGCCCCGGCTTCGATCGCCGCGAAGTATGAAATGGGCGCCAAGGCCGTCGTCGAGTGGGAATGAATGCTGAGTGGCATTTTGGTCTCGCGGGCGATCGCGCTCACCAGGGCCCTGGCGGTGGCCGGCGCCAGAATGCCGGCAACATCCTCGATCCCGATCCAGTCCGCGCCCAGCGCTTTCAGCCGGACGGCCGATTTGACGATGCGGGTCTCGTCCACCGCCGGGCTCGGGCTGTAGACGAGCGCACCGATGACACGCGCCCCCGCTTTCCGCGCCGCTTGGATCGGCACCTCGAGGTTACGGAGGTCGTTGAGCGGGTCGAACATGCGGACCACGCGGATGCCGTCTTCGACGGCCTGCTCGATGAACGCGCGCACCACATCGTCGGGCTGATGCGATTGTCCGATCAGTGTCTGGCCGCGGATCAGCATCTGCAGCGGCGTCTTGATGATGGCGGCCCGCAATGCACGGAGCCGTTGCCAGGGATCTTCCTTCAAGGCGCGCACCGAGGCGGCGAACGTCCAGCCGCCCCACACGTCGAGGGCGTGGTACCCGATGTCGTCCAGGGTCTTCGCGATCGGCAGCACGTGCTGCAACTTGAGGCGGCCCTGCACCAGACTCTGCTGCGCGTCACGCAGTACGGTCTCGGTGATCAAGACCTTGGGCACGCCGCTAATTGTATGCTCGGATTTCAGGCCGGTCGGGCCTCGCCCGTTTGAGAGGTTAGTGCGATGCGAGCGTTTGAGACGTTCTTCGGTTGGCCTCCCGTCGCTTGACCAGCTTGTCTCTAGCCTCGGGATCGTTGAGCGCCAGGATCGCCATCGCGAGATGTGCGGCGTTTCTGGCTCCCGCCTCGCCGATGGCGACGGTCGCCACGGGGATCCCGGCCGGCATCTGGGCCATCGAGAGCAACGCATCCAGTCCGCCCAGCGCCCCAGCCGACATCGGCACACCGATCACCGGCAACACGCTCCAGGCGGCGACCACGCCTGGAAGATGCGCCGCGCCACCAGCGGCGGCGATCAGGACTTTGATGCCGCGCCCCTCGGCCTCGGTCGCCCACGTCCGGCACCCATCCGGGTCACGGTGAGCGGAGCGAACGACGACCTCGTACGAAACGCCGTAGGCGTCGAGCACCTCGCAGCACCGCTGCATCGTCGGACGATCCGACTCGCTGCCCATCACGATGCCGACCCGCGGCGCCTCGCTCATGACAGCGCCGGCGCTTCCACCTCGCGCAAAGCCAGGTCGCGCCGATAGGTCATGCCCTGGAACCGGATGCGGTCGACATTGCGATAGGCGTGCGCGCGTGCCTCCGCCATCGAGTCGGCTACCGCCACCAGCGTCAGTACGCGGCCGCCGGCGGTAACATAGCCGGCTGGGCCGGCGGTCGTACCGGCGTGAAAGGCGAAGACCCCGGGCTCGAGCGTGCCGAGACCATCGATCGGGTAGCCAGTCTGGTAGGTCCCCGGATACCCGCGCGAGGCGAGGACGACGCCCACGCTCGCGCGCGGAGCCCATGAGGCGGCCATGCCGTCGAGCTCGCCGCGGGCCGTCGCCTCCAGGAGCGGCACCAGGTCGCCGTCCAGCCGCGGCAGGACGACCTGGGCCTCCGGGTCACCGAAGCGCGCATTGAACTCGAGCACCTGCACCCCGGCCGGACCCACCATCAGGCCGGCGTAGAGGCAACCGCGGTAGGGCGTGCCATCCTCGCGGAGCGCCTGGACCACCGGCCGCAGTACCGCCGCGAGGGCGCGTTCGACGTCATCCGCATTGAAAAAGCCCACCGGCGAATATCCACCCATGCCACCCGTGTTGGGGCCTTTGTCGCCATCGAGCGCTCGCTTGTAGTCACAGGCCGGCGGCAGAGGAACGACGTGCTCGCCGTCCACCAGCGCCATCAACGAAACCTCACGACCGTCGAGTTTCTCCTCGAGCACGATCTGGTCGGCGGCGGCGCCAACCGTCTTGCGCAGCATCAGCGTGTCGATGCATTCGAGCGTCTCGTCGGCGTCGCGCGGCACGAGCGTGCCCTTGCCTTGAGCGAGCCCGTCCGCCTTGACGACGAAGGGCCGGCGCTCACTGCGCACGAAATCCTTGGCGCGGGCCGGATCGTCGAACACCCGGTAGGCGGGCGTCGGAACGCCGGCCCGTGTCATCAGCGATTTGGCAAAGGCTTTGCTGCTTTCGATCCGGCCAGCCGCCCGAGTCGGGCCGAAGACCAGCCGCCCTGACGCGGCCAGGCGATCGGCGAGGCCGGCGTCGATTGCTGCCTCCGGACCGATCACGGTCAAACTGACATCGCGCTCGGCGACGAAACGGGCGATCCCGTCGATGTCCGTCGCCTGGACACTGGTGTTGACGGCGATCGCCGCGGTGGCGGCGTTGCCCGGCGCGCAGTAGACGGCATCGGTCAGCGGACTCTGCAGCGCCTTCCACGCGAGCGCGTGCTCGCGGGCGCCGCTGCCCACTATCAGCACGTTCATGACTTAACCGGGCGGGTGCGTCGTCCAGCGGCCCATCGCGCACTCGGCCGAAAACACGATGGCCTCGTGTGCGCGTACAGGCCGCATACGACGCCCGCCCTGTTACGCCCGAAAGGGCGGCGGCCCGAGGGCCGCTGACCTACTAACTTCACTCCCACTCGATTGTCGAGGGTGGCTTCGATGAGATGTCGTAGACGACGCGGTTCACGCCGGGCACTTCGTTGACGATCCGGCTGGAGATCTTGGCCAGCACGTCATACGGCAGGCGCGCCCAGTCGGCCGTCATGCCATCCTCGCTTTGCACCGCCCGCACCGCGACGACGTTGCCGTAGGTGCGATAGTCGCCCATCACGCCGACGCTCTGCAGCGGCGTCAGGATCGCAAACGACTGCCAGAGCGAGCGATAGAGGCCGGCCGCTTTGATCTCGTCGACCACGATCCAGTCCGCCGCCCGCAGCGTCTCCAGCCGATCCCTTGTCACCTCGCCGATGATGCGGACGGCCAGTCCCGGACCGGGGAATGGTTGGCGGTGCACCATGTCGTCGGGAAGCCCCAGCGCCGAGCCGATCGCGCGGACCTCGTCCTTGAACAGGTAGCGGAGCGGCTCGACGAGCTTGAACCGTAAGTCGGCGGGCAGGCCGCCGACGTTGTGATGCGTTTTGATCCGGTGCGCGTGGTGGGTGTCGTGACTGGTGCTCTCGATCACGTCGGGGTACAGCGTTCCCTGCGCCAGGAAGTCGATGCCTGACAGTGAGGCCGCTTCGCGCTCGAAGACGTCGATGAAGGTGGCGCCGATGCGACGGCGCTTTTCCTCGGGATCGATGACGCCTTGCAACGCGCCCAGGAACTGTTCGCTGGCGTCGACAGCCTCGAGGTCGATGCCGAGGTGACGCTGCATCACCTCCTCGACGCGCCGGCGCTCGTCCCGGCGGAGGAGGCCGTTGTCAACGATCAGGCAGGTCAGCCGGCCGGGGACGGCGCGGTGAACGAGGGTGGCACAGACGGCCGAATCCACACCGCCGGACAGCGCGCAGAGGACGCGGCCGTCGCCCACCTGCTCGCGGATGGCGCGGGTCGCCTCGTCGATGAACGCGGCCGGTTTCCAGGTGTCGCGGCAGCCGGCGACCTGATAGAGGAAGTTGCGCAGAATCTCTCGGCCCTGCGGGGTGTGGATCACCTCGGGATGAAAGGCAATGCCAAAGCGACCGGCATCGTCGGCCATGGCGGCGATGGTCGAGTTCTCGGATTCGGCCAGCCGGCGAAAGCCGGCCGGTGCTTCGAGGATGGTATCTCCGTGGCTCATCCAGACCGAAAGCTGCGCCGGCAGGTCGAGAAAGAGACCGGCCGGGTCAGCGACCCGGACGCTGGCCGGTCCGTACTCCCGTTTACCGGCCGGCGCGACGGTACCGCCGAGCTGATAGGCGAGCAGCTGCATGCCATAGCAGATCCCCAGCACGGGGAGGCCGGCCTCGAGCGCCGCCGGATCGCAGCGCGGGGCGCCGTCCTCATAGACGCTGGCCGGGCCGCCCGAGAGGATCAGGGCGCTGGGGGCGCGCCCTCGGATCGACGCCCAGGGCGTGGTCCCGGGAATCAGCTCGCAATAGACGCCGGCCTCGCGCACGCGCCGTGCGATCAGCTGGCTGTACTGCGACCCGAAATCGAGGACCAGCACCAGGTCCTGTGCCCTCACCTTGCCCTCCCCCGCACGCGGGGGAGGGTGATTTTGGAGGGTCGAGGCTCGGGCGACCGCTAGGTCCCCATGCCCACTTGCTGGGCTTGCTGGAAGAGCTTCCCCTCGCTTTGGATCGCCGGGGCAATGACCAGCTCGGTTTGCTGGAACTCGCGAAGGGTCCGGGCGCCGCAGACGCCCATCGCCGAGCGCAAGGCGCCGACCAGGTTCTGCGTGCCGTCATCCACGCGCGCGGGCCCCAGCAGGATTTCCCGCAGTGTGCCCCGCTGGCCAAGCTTGATGCGGGTCCCGCGTGGAAGGTTCGGGTCCGGGGTCGCCATCCCCCAGTGATAACCGCCGCCCGCGGCATCCGTCGTTCCGGCGAAAATCGAGCCGACCATGACGGCGTCCGCCCCGGAGGCGAAGGCCTTGGCAATGTCGCCGCCCACCCGCATGCCGCCATCGGTGATCACCTGGACGCGGCGGCCGCTGTCGCGCAAATGGGTCTCTCGTGCGGCGGCCACGTCGCTGGTCGCGGTGACCTGCGGTACGCCGACGCCGAGCACGCCCCGCGTCGTGCAGGCCGCACCGGGTCCGACGCCGACCAGGATGCCGGCAATACCGGTTTGCATCAGCTCCAGCGCGGTTTCGTATTCGACGCAGTTGCCGGCCACCACCGGGATCGACAGTCCGGCGCACAGTTTCTCGAAGGAGAGCTGCTCGTAGGAGCGCGAGATGTGCCGCGCCGTGAGCACCGTCCCCTGGACCACGAGGCAATCGGCTCCGGCTTCCTGTACCAGGCCCGCCCGGCGACTGGCCTGCGCCGGGACGGTCGAGACGCCGATCGGGACCCGGGCCCGCTTGACGGCGGCGATCCGCTCGCCGATCAGCTGTTCGCGGACCGGCGCCTGGTAGATCTTCTGGAGCAGCGCATTGATGCGCTCGCGCGGCGCCTCAGCGATCTCGCGAAGAACGTTGGTCGGATCCGCATAGCGGGTCTGCAGCCCGTCCAGGTTGAGGACCGCCATCCCACCAAGGCGTCCCATCTCCACGGCGAAGCGCACATCGACGACACCGTCCATGGCGGCGGCCAGGATCGGCACCGCCAGGCGCATCGAGCCCAGAAGAAACGAGCAGTCGACTTCCTCAGGGTTGATTGTCACGCGGCCGGGCACGAGCGCGACTTCGTCGAACCCATACGCCCGGCGGGCTCGCTTGAAGCGCCCCAGCTCGAAGGTGTCGGCGGCCTCGAACGGCGAGGGCTTCAGGGGCGCACGCACACTCATCGCCGTCGGCTCCGAAACCGTGTCGAGCTCAAAGGGTATGCGTGTACCTCAGGACGGGATGGTTTTCGGGGATTATAACGGATGGCTTTCAGCATGGATCAACAAGTTTCAGGGCCCGAGCGGGTGCAAGCGGTGCTGAGCGCGGCCGGCGTCGACGCCCGGATCGAGGAGTTTCCTTCCTCGACGCGAACGGCGCAGGAGGCGGCGGCCACAGTGGGAACCAGCGTCGGACAGATCGTGAAATCATTGCTCTTCCTGGCCGGCGATTCGCCGGTCCTGGCGCTCGTTTCAGGCGTCAACCGGCTCGATCCCGAGCGCCTCGGCGAGCTCACCGGCGCTGCAATCGGCAAGGCCGACGCCAACACGGTCCGTCAGGCGACCGGTTACGCGATCGGAGGCGTGCCACCGATCGGCTTCCCAGCACCGATCCCGACCTTCATTGATCGCGATTTGCTGCAGTACGACGTCGTCTGGGCCGCGGCGGGCACGCCTCGCCACGTCTTTCCCATCGCCCCTGCCGAGCTGGTGCGAATCACCGGCGGCAGTGTGGCGGATCTGAAGCCGCCACCCTACCCTCCCCCAAAGGGGGGTGGAAACTAGACCCGCCCGGCGGGTTTTCACTGGATGAACGTGAAAAAACGAAAACTGGGCTTGAATGACGCGGGTGCGGCCATCAGGCGCGCGACGCCGATGCCTGACCTCGTGGTGTTGTCGGGAGCGTCGAAGCTCAAGTCCTCGAAGCCGCTCTCGAGGAACCACTGGCGAATCGCCCGGGTCAGGTCCGGGGCAGCTCGATGCCGCGTCCAGATCACCGCGGCTCCGCTCCGGCAGAGCATCGACAGGTTGCGCACCGTGCGCTCGACGTCCACGTCTGGGATGTTGCCGAAGATCCCGCAAGCCAGAACGACATCGGCAGGCACAAAGGGCGCGTAGATGTCGCTGACCGCCGCGTCGCCTTCCAGGATCTCGAGCTGGGTCAAGCCCGCCCGCGCCGCGTCCGCACGCGCCAGTTCAACGTTGCGGGGATCGAGCTCGACGAGAACGCCCGCCACGTCGGGCCGCCGCGGGTGATCGGACAGGAGGCCGATCAGGTCGCGCCCCTGACCGGCGCAGATACTGATAACCCGTAGCGGGCCGGATGGCGCCGTCGTGAGAAGCTGGCCGAGTCGCCGCTGGACGATGGCCAGCCGCTGCGACAGCGAACTGGTGGGATCGTCGTATTGGTGATGCCAGTCCCGATAGTTTCTGATGGCAGCTAGGGGTAGATGCCGCGGATGGTGGTCGCCTGTGCCACCTTGTCGACCGCCAGCACGTAGGCCGCGGTCCGCATCATCACCTTCTTGTCGAGGCTCACCTTCAGCACGTTGTCGAACGCCCGCAGCATGATCCGCTCCAACCGCTCGTTGATGTCGTGCTCGTCCCAGAAGAATTCCTGCAGGTCCTGGACCCACTCGAAGTACGAGACGGTCACGCCGCCAGCGTTGGCCAGGATGTCGGGGATGACGAAGACGCCCTTGTCGTAGAGGATCTGGTCCGCTTCGGGGGTGGTTGGTCCGTTGGCCCCCTCGCAAATCACCCTGGCTTTGATGCGATGGGCGTTGCCGCGGTGGATCTGGTTCTCGAGCGCGGCCGGCACGAGCACGGTGACGGGCAGCTCGAGCAGCTCCTCGTTGCTGATGAACTGGCAGACCTTCTGCCGGAGCCGGCCTGTGAGCTCCTTCTCGCGGACCACCTCGTCCAGCTCGATGCCATCCTCGTTGTAGCAGGCGCCGTTGGAATCGCTGACCGCGATCACCTTGCAGCCGGCCTCGGCCAGCAGCTTGGCGGTGGTGTAACCCACGTTGCCGACGCCCTGGACGGCGACCGTCGCATCTTCTGGGCGGATCTTCAGGTGCCTCAGCGCCGCAAGCGTGGTCAGCATGCAGCCTCGACCGGTGGCTTCGGGGCGGCCTTCGGACCCGCCGATGCCTAGCGGCTTGCCGGTCACCACCGCCGGCACCGAATGGCCGGCCTGCATGCTGATCGTGTCCATCATCCAGGCCATGATCTGGGCGTTGGTATTGACGTCCGGAGCGGGGATGTCGCGGTCCGGGCCGATCACGATGCTGATCTCGCTCGTATAGCGCCGGGTCAGATTTTCGAGCTCGTTGCGGCTGAGCAGCTTCGGGTCAACGACCACGCCACCCTTGGCCCCACCATAGGGAATCCCGACGACGGCGCACTTCCAGGTCATCCACATGGCCAGCGCTTTGACTTCTTCCCGCGTGACGCCGGGGTGATACCGGATGCCACCTTTCGCAGGGCCCCGGTCGATGTTGTGGTGGATGCGATAACCGGTGAACATCTGGATCGTGTGGTCGTCCATCAGCACCGGGAAGGTCACGATCAGCTCGCGTTTACACTCCCGAAGAACCCTCGCCATATTCGGATCCAGGCCAAGCACCTCGGCCGCGATGTCGAACTGACGCTGGGCGGTCGTCCACGGATCGGTATAGTCTGGCTCCGCCAGGCCGCTCGTGGGCGCCATCTCTACCTGCTGAGTAGCCATGGTTCCTCCTGTTTGTTAACGCCGGCGATTGAGCCCGACCGGGCGTTCGGCACCCATTACACTACACGGCACCGTGACGCCGCGGATGACTCTCCTGGCAAGCGTTTCGCTTGCGACCTTCCTCGTCGCAGGGCTTGCCGCCACCCAGTTCCGCAGCCAGCCGCTGCCTCCCTCCAACCGCGTCGCCCGCGACGCAGCGCTGCGCCAGAGCGTCAACCAGCTGGAAGACCAGAACCGCACGCTCAAAGCTCGGGTCCAGGCCCTGCAGGCGGATGTCAAGGCTGGCGAAGACGAAAGCGCCCGCCGCTCGAGCGCGGCCCAGGAAGTCAAAGCCCAGCTCGACGAGCAGAAGACGATCGCCGGCCTGACCGCCCTGCACGGACCGGGCTTGACCGTCCTGCTGCACGACGGCACGGATCCGAACGACCCCGCGGACAAGTCGCTCGGCTGGACCATCCACTACCAGGATCTGCAAGACATCGTCAATGTCCTGTGGGCGAGTGGAGCCGAGGCGATCGCCGTCAATGGGCAGCGCATCGTGCCCAGCACGGGCTTCTATTACGCCGGCGTCAACATCCTGGTCAACAATGCCAGCCGGTTGAGCGGACCGTACACCGTAATCGCGCTCGGCGATCCGCCGGCGCTCGCTAGTGGAGTCGGTAACCCGGATCAGCTCGCCGAGCTCAAGAGCCGCAACCGGATCTACGGGCTCGGCTTGAGCTGGCTGCGCAGCACGCGTCTCGGCGTCCCCGTTTACGACGCCACCTTCCTGCTGAAGTATGCTCAGCCGCCCGGGTAATCTGACCGCTCGGAGCCAGCGGCTGCTCGTCGTGAGTCTGATCGCGGTCGCGCTTGGGTTCCTGCTCGTGGTCCAGCTTCGATCGCAGGCCGCAGTCGCCCGCACTCTGGCCGCACAGGATGACACCAGCGTGGCGCTGCTGATCAACGATCTCAACCGAGCCAACAACGAGCTGATCCAGCAGAGCGTCGCCCTCGCGCAGCAACAGGCGCAGCTTCATCAGGCGCTCACGTCTGGCGGCGCCGATTCGCAGGCGATCTCAAAGGAGCTCATCACGCTGCGAGAGGTCAATGGGGAGGTTCCCGTGCATGGGCCAGGACTGCAGATCCGGATCCAGGGATTGGTGATGGACTTCGAGCTCCAGGACGCGCTCAACAACCTCCGGAACGCCGGGGCCGAGGCGATTTCTCTCAACGGCTACCGCCTCGTCGGCAGCACGCCGGTCATCAGCCGGGGCGACAGCCTGATCGTGGCCGGGCATGCGGTCGGCACCGCGCTGGTCTTGCTGGTGATCGGTGATCCCGAGCGGCTCGAACCAGCCGCCAACCTGTCCGCCAGCAGCCTCCAGACCCGAGTCCAGGTCGACATCCAGCGCCAGACCGACCTGGCGATCACGGAGGTCGTCACCCCACGCCCGCTGATCTACGCACAGTTGGGCAAATAACTTTCCTTAGCAGAACAGCGAGCCCGCAGGGCGAGCCGCGCTAAGCGGCCGTCAGGCCGCCGCGCTTTCGCGCGCACAGCGCCGGCGCCGCATGCCGCTCGAGCGAGCCCACGAGGACACGTTCTTAAGTCCGAGTGCGCCGCGAGCGGCTGGACGGTGCATCGGCGCGTTTCGTCACTGTGTAACCTTGGCAGCATGACGCGCGTGGTCGAGTTGCGAAGCGATACGTTTACGCAACCCACCGCCAGGATGCGGGCAGCGATGGCGTCGGCGGAAGTTGGGGATGACGTCTGGGACGAGGACCCGACCATCCACCGGCTGCAAGAACGGGCGGCCAAGATGGTCGGCAAGGAGGCGTCGCTCTTCGTTCCGAGCGGGACGATGGGCAACCTCTGCGCCCTCCTCAGCCATACGGAGCCCGGCGAGGAGGTGCTCCTCGAAAGCGAGAGTCACATCTTCCATTCGGAAGTGGCCGGGGCCTCTGTCGTCGGCGGGCTGCAGCTTCGTCCGCTCGAGAGCGTGGACGGACGCTTGCAGCCGGAGCAGGTGCGCGGGGCCATCCGCGAGCAAGATATCCACCAGCCATCCACCGGACTGCTCTGCCTGGAGAACACCCATAACCGCCTGGGCGGCACCTGCCTGAGCCCGAGCCAGACCGACGCGCTCTGCGCCGTGGCGCACGACGCCGGTTTTCCGGTGCACCTCGACGGCGCGCGTGTCTTCAACGCGGCGGTGGCGCTGCGCGTCGACGTCCGTCAGCTCACGGGGCCGGTGGACTCGGTCATGTTCTGCCTCTCGAAGGGGCTCAGCGCGCCGGTCGGCTCGATGCTCGCCGGATCGAACGACTTCATCGAACGCGCCCGCCGGAAGCGCAAGATGCTCGGCGGTGGGATGCGCCAGGCGGGTGTGCTGGCGGCCGCCGGGCTGTGCGCCCTCGACGAGATGGTCGAGCGCCTGGCCGAGGACCACGTCAACGCCCGGCGTTTGGCCGAAGGCCTTCAAGGATTGCCGGGAATCGAGATCGATCTGGATCGGGTCGAGACCAACATGGTGTTCGGCGATTGCCGGCCACCGCTGACCGCGGCGGCCTTCATCGACCGCTGCCTCACAGTCGGTGTGCGGCTCGACCAGGCGTCGGTCCATCGTTGGCGGATGGTCACCCATCGGGGCGTGACGGCGGAGGACGTCGACTACGCCATCGATGCGGTCCGCCGCCTCTTCGGCGCGCCGGCGGCAGCGCCACTTCGCGCAGCGGGGTAACCCCCCAGCCTGACCCTCCCCCGCAAGGGGGGAGGGACCTCACCGCATGGGCAGACCGGTCGATGGATCGAAGGCGGGACGACCGAAGGTGGCATCCGGGAGCAAAAGCAGGCTCCCGAACGTCTGCCAGTCACCGCTGGCGTCGGTGAGGATCCCGGCAGGCGCCTGGGCGGTGCCGGCCAGCGTGATCGCCGCAGGTTGCCCTGGCAGCGTCCAGCTCGACGGCGTCACCGTCAGGGCCGCATCGGCGCCGCCGAAAGCGTGCACCGAGCCGGTGGTGTCGAGCGCCAGACCGGCGTGAGTCCCGGGAAACAGCGCGGCGTCCTGTACGCTGGCGCCGGCTGGCAGGGATATATGGCCGCCACCCTGCCCGCCCCCCAAGGGGGAGGGAGATTCTACAATGGCGCCGCCGGCGTCGACCGCCAGGAGGGCGCCATCCGCAGCAGCCAGCAGCCGGACAGGCGCACCGACCGCGAAGCGCGGGCCGGCCGCCCCCGCGCCATTCCAGCTGGTCCCATCGGCGAGCAATCTGAGCGACCCGGAGGGCAGGCTGACAACGTCGACGGCCGCGGCGGCTGAGGCCGGCGCCCCCGAGACGACCGTGCGCTCGCCGGCGAGACCATGGAGCGAGGCGTCGCTGCCGAGCAGCAGCGCGCCATCGGCCGACGGATGCTCCTGCCGGACGCCCACGATCGACGGCGCGCCGTCGGGCTGATCGGGCAGTGCTCCAAGGATGGCGCGATCCGCCGCCGTGGCGGGAAGCCCGGCGTTCGCCGGAACCCACGCGTTGACGACGACCGGCGGTGCCGGGTTTCGCGCCGCGTCACGCACGCTCAGTTGAAACTGGTAGGCGGTGCCCGGGTCTCCGAAGAACCGCGCCGCCCCCGAGCTTTTTCCTGCTGCCGGCTGACCCATGCTCTGCCTGACCAGCGGTCGAAATGTCGAGGATGCCGAGGCGACGTCGATCGCCAGGTCCTTGACCCCGGAGAGGCTGTCGCTACCCGACCAATGGAGGTTCAGCACCGCCGAACCGCCGCGATCCACCTTGAAGGCCGAGCTGGGCGGCTCGACGTCATATAGATATAGGTAGGTTATGTCAGCACTCGCGCCGGTTCGATCGAACACGCGGAGGTGCAGCGTGTGCGACCCAGGGCCAGGCACTGCTGCGGTCCCGCCGATGGCCTGCGTTCGCGGTGCCGTCGGTCCCGGGTCGGCATCCCATTGGGCCGCGAATCCGGCCAGGCCGTGGCCGCCGTCGCGGAGATGCCAGGTGACGGGCGGCGGCGGGCCATCAGCGCCGTACCAGTAATTCCAACGGGCCCCGCCCGGAAAAGCGAGAGGGAGCAGGAACGGCACCGGTGGGTTGCTCGTCCAGAGATAACCCACGTCCCACTGCCAGGGGTCCTGCCCGCGCCCGGTCCAGCCGTAGGGATCGATCGAGTGCCAGGGCGTCATCAGGTCGCGCACCTCGAAGTGCACGTGCGGGCCGGTCGAGTTGCCGGTGCTGCCACTGAGCGCGATCAACTGGCCGCGCGACACGTGCTGGCCGGGGTACACGAACAGCTGGTTGTTGTGGAAGTAGGCGGTGCGGTCGTAGGCGTGATCGATCACCACCCCCCACCCGCCGCTGTCGCTCCATTCGCTGTAAATCACGGTGCCGTCATCCGCCGCCACCACGGGCGTGTTCGAGGGTACGGCGAAATCCGTACCACGGTGGCCGTCGTACGGGTAGCCGGTGGCGCCGTCGAACCGGATCATGATCCCGTCACTCTGCCGGTCCGGGTAATGGTGGTCCATCCAGGAGGTGATGCGCGGGTTGGGGTCGGCAAAGGGGAGCGTCAGGTTGCCGTCCGCCATCACCGGTTGCATCGTCATCACGGACAGGCCCAGGGCCAGAGTCATCGCTATGTGAATCATTGAGAACCGCATTACAACAAGGCGGTAACGAGTTCTGAAAGAAGGCCGCAACAGGACCGCGACGGGGCCGTCACGATACGAGTCTTCTCTTGGGTCTCTACAGGCTTTCGCATAGGCTGGCGTTGAAGTGCGAAGGAGCAAACGATCCTACCTTGATTTGCCATGTGCTTCGCTGCCAGGTAGGGGCGATTGTAAACGCTCAAGGGACCCCGGAATGATCCAAACGCAGTCACGTTCACGAGGGAAGCGGGCCCAGGCGCTGGCCGAGATGGCCGTGATGGTCCCCTTCCTCGTTATCGCCATGATGGGATTCCTGGACCTCGGCCGGGCCTTTTACTACCAGATCTCGATCACCAACGCGGTGCGCGAGGCCGCCCGTTACGCGGTTCAACCGTATTACCTCGGCCTCAATCCCACCTGCCCGACCATCCCGCCCGATCCGAACCCGTGGCCGACCAATTGCGTGACGCCTGGGAACGCAGCCATCCAGGCCCGCGTCAACCAGGAGCTCCAGGGAACCGGGTTCCTGGTGCCGTCGAATGCCATCCAGGTCTTGCCGAACGAGCAGGACAGAACCGCCAATTTCAACAACGGCACCTCGCAATACCCAATCACGGTATCGGCCAGCTTCAAATTCACCTTTATCACGCCGATCATCGGTGAGCTCGTTGGCGACCAGAACGGCCAGCTGACCATCAACACCAGCGCCGTATTCAGGTCGCAGTACTGATGCGCAAGGGTGTCTTGCGCCGCCACAGCGGTCAGTCGATGACCGAGTTCGCCGTGCTCGCGCCGGTGTTCTTCATGCTGCTTCTGGGAACCATCGACCTCGGGCGGGCGGTATACATCTACAACTCCATCTCCGACGCCGCCCGCGAAGGCGCCCGGGCTGCCATCCCGTTCGACACGCCACTGCCGACCAACGCGACGGTTGTCGCAGCTGTTCAGAGCAAGCTGGGGGGCGGCTTCACGTTGAGCACGGATCCGTGCGCCGGCCAGCCCATGGGGACAAACTGCCCGACGACGCCGCCCACGCCAAACACGGGCTACATCTGGTACGGCCCGGGCATCGGCACGCCGGGTCACCAGGCCATCCAGGTCAAGATCTCCTTCCTGTTCCAGCCGTGGATCCCGGTCATCCGGGATGCCTCAGGCAACGGTGTGGTGATCTCCGCGGAATCCACGATGTACACGGAGTACTGAGATGCTGATCAAACTTCGGCGCGGCAAGCGCGCACAGAGCCTCGTGATCGTCGCCCTCTCGGCCACGGCGCTCTTCGGCATCATCGCGCTTGGGCTTGATGCGGGCCGCCTCTATTTCCAGCGCCGGGACGTTCAGAACGCCGCCGACGCCGGCGCCCTCGCGGGGGCCCAGGAATTGATTCCGAGGGGCCTTGATCAAACGGTGACAACGGGCATGCAGGCCGCTGCCGGCTGCCAGGCAGCGGTCTATGCACTCAAGGGATTGCTCGACGTCCCAAAAGACGGCCCGCCGGACGGCAGTGCCAACAACTGCAACCCGGCGCCGCCTGCCTACTGGGCCACCAGCCTCGGCGCCGGCATCAGCGAACCCGCGGCGAACATCCCGGCTATCGTCCAGGTCTGGACACCTAGCCGGAGGAACCCCAATGAGATCCATGTGCGGGTGACCTACAACGTTCCGCTGACTTTTGCCGCCGTGATCGGCTTCACCAGCTCGGCGGTGGTCGCCGACGCCTACGCCCATGGGGGTTTCTACAACAAGACCTACACCGTCTTCGGCTTCTCGGTGACCGGGTCGGGCAACAGCGTCTTCGACGACCAGAATGGCTACGGCCAGATCGACGATGGTAACGGCGGCTCGGACATCTGCAATATCGATCCGACGCGAGGCAAGTTGGTGTCCAACGCGAAGTTCCACGTCCCCAACCCGGTCCAACCCGGTATCAACCTGAACGGCCAGTTCTACTATGCCCAGGCAAGCGACACGCACGGCATCATCACCTACTGGTATGGCGAGGTCACACCCACCACATCGAACGTCGATCCGATCCCGAACTACGAGCCGCCGCTCCCGCCAACTTATGAACCGCCCCAAAACGGAACGCCGATTACCATCAATGGCACGTCAGCGATACAGTTCGCTCCGGGCCTCTACACCCACGACGTCACCATCCCACGGCCCGGATATAACCTGTACCAGTTCCAGAATGGGATCTACGAATTTCAGAACGCGAACCTCACGATCTCCGGAGGCATCGTCGGGAACCTCCAGGATCCTCGGGTTCCGCAGTTCACAACCTTCAGCGACGGGTTTACTGGCGGGATCAGCGACCTGCCGGCCGCGTCCGACGGGACCAATGGCGTGGAGTTCATGTTCGATGGCAACTCGTCGTTCAGCGCGACGTCTCCAAGGTCAGGCGGCGGCCCGAGCATTTTCTTCGTGGCCCCGAGCTTTGTCTCCTCCGGCACCGACAGCATTGCCTTTTACGTGAAGTCGACCGACACCATCAGCGGCCCGAACGGCACGCCCTGGAGTGAGACGATGTCCGGCGGCTCGTTCCAGCTCTATGGCACGCTCTTCAACGCTGACAACAACGGCACCAATGGCACGGTGTCGGCACTGACGGGCGTGAGCACGAGCACCAGCCGATACGCGGTGACCGGTGAGTTCGTCTCACCGCAGGCCAACCTCTACAACGGAGGGCTGGCCACCGAGAGCACGATCGCAAACAGCACGCCGTGCCCGCCACCCCCGGGCAGATACGTCCAGAACCCGGCCAGCATGCTGGTCCAGTTCAGTCCCCATTACGCGCCCCACTTCCGGGGACTCGCGTACCTGGTGAAGTAATCCCCACCCCCTTCCGGGGACTCGCGTACCTGGTGCAGTAACCCCTACCCCGCGCACGGGCGAGGGAGGATTTCGCTCTAGAATGCGGGAAACGTGCCGCACGCCATCTATTGCTTTCTCGACGGCGAGACGTTGCATGGCGACCAGCCGAAACGGGAGCTGGAAGCGCCGTTCGTGCAAACCGGGATCCATAACCTCGGCACCAACAACCGGGGCGCCTTCGTGCCGTTGAGCAGCCTCAAGTACGTCCTGCTCGACTCCCGGCCGCCCACCGGCGAGGTCGACATCGAACGCTACCACCGGATCGCCATTCACTTCGTCGACCACGAGGTCCTGCGCGGCTACAGCGATCGCCAGCTCTATCCGTCCCGATATGGCGTGACCCTCTCGCTGGTCTCGCCCGACCAGAGCGAGGTGAAGGAACTGGCCATCCCGTTCACCGCGCTCAAGGGCATCTTCTACCTCAAGACCTGGGAGGGGGGAGAATCGCCCATGCTCGAGTCGGACTGGGTGCCCCGGATCCTCGAGGCACGCGAGCAGGAACAGGTTCGGCGGCAACAGGGCGGGAGCGGCAAGCCTCGCCACCTGATGCCGTTACTCGAACGGATCATCGGCCGCCGTAAGATCGCCGACTAGCGCGATCGCGGCCCGCTGGGACCCTGATATGTTGAATCCTGAGATGCAGCCCGCCGCCCCTCCGCCGGAGGCGGCGGCCCCACGGTCCGCCCTTCGCGAGCGCCTCCTCGACCCTCGAACCCTGATTTCTTTCGTTATCCTGGCGGTCGTCCTGTTCGTCGTGCTGACGCACGTCCAGCTCGACTATGGCGCCAGCTTGCGGGCGATCAGCCAGACCAACCTCCTGATCTACGCACTGGCGTTCGCCGCCTTCTACTTTTCCTTCGTGGTGCGCACTGTCCGCTGGGAGATCCTGCTGCGCAACACCGGGGAGTCCAACCGCTTCGGTGAGCTGTTCCACATCGTCATCCTGGCCTGGTTCGCCAACTGCGTGCTGCCGGCGAAGATGGGCGATTTCTATCGGGCCTACCTGCTCCGCCAGCAGACCGACGTCTCCGGCTCCAAGGGCCTCGGCACCATCTTCAGCGAGCGCGCCCTCGACTTCCTCGTCCTGATGAGTCTGCTGGTGGTCAGCGGCCTGGTCAGCTTCCGCGCCACGGTCCCGGAGCGATTTCTTCCTGCTTTCATCGTCGGGCTCGTGATCGCCGCGGGCTTGATCGGGGGCCTGCTCGTGATCCGCTACAGCGAGGGCCGCTTGTCGCGCTTCCTTCCGGAGCGTCTTCGCGAGCGCGCCACCCGCTTCAAGCACGGGCTGCTGAGCGCCTTCGCCGGCCGCCTCCCGGTGCTGCTCGGGCTCACGGTGCTGGTCTGGATGGCCGAATCCGCCCGGCTCTACCTGGTGGTGCAGGCGCTGCCCCTTCACATCTCGCTCAGCCTCGCCCAGATCATGTTCATCGCGCTGGTGGCCTCCCTGCTGACGACCATCCCGGCACTGCCGGGAGGGCTGGTGCTGGTGGAGGGCGGGATCATCGCCGTGCTGGTCTTCTTCGGCCTGAGCGCGCCGCAGGCGCTCTCGGTCGCGATCCTCGACCGCCTGATCAGCTACTGGAGCCTGATCGCCGTCGGGCTGGTCGTCTTCCTGCTGAGCCACCGGCGTTGAAGGTCCTGGTCACGGGCGGTGCGGGCTTCATCGGCTCGCATCTCGCCGATCGGCTGCTCACGGATGGGCACGAGGTCGTGATCCTCGATGACCTTTCCACCGGCCACGTCGAGCAGGTGCCGGCGCGGGCCCGTTTCTACCAGATGGATCTCCAATCCCCCTGGCTCGACGAGCTGTTCAAGATCGAGCGGCCGGAGGCGGTCCTTCACCAGGCCGCGCAAGCCAGCGTTCGCCGCTCGGTCGAGGACCCCGGGTTCGACGCGGGCGTCAATGTGTTGGGGACGGTCGCCCTGCTGCAGGCCAGCGTTCGTCAGGGCGTCGAACGCTTCCTCTTCGCCTCCACCGGGGGTGCGCTCTACGGCGATGCCGACGTGATTCCGACCCCGGAGGACTACCCGACGCTGCCGGTCTCCCCCTATGGCGCGTCCAAGCTCGCCGCCGAGGTCTACCTGCGAACCTTCCACGCGTTGCGTGGCCTATCCTACGCCGCTCTTCGCTATGCCAACGTCTACGGGCCGCGGCAGGACCCACACGGCGAAGCCGGCGTGGTGGCGATCTTCACCCGGTGCTTGCTCAGCGGCGAGATGGCGCGGATCAACGGCGATGGTAAGCAGAGCCGCGACTTCGTCTACGTGGGCGACGTGGCGGAGGCGAATGCCCGGGCGCTGACCTCGAATGCCGTCGGGTCGTTCAACGTGGGCACCGGCGTCGAGACCGACATCAACACGATCTTCCAGCTGCTGAAGGGGCTCTCAGGTAGCAACCAGCCGGAGGTGCATGGGCCACCGATGGCCGGGGAGCAGCGGCGCTCGGTGATCGATGCGAGGAAGATCGAGAAGGTGATGGGCTGGCGCCCGCAAACCAGCCTGGAAGCCGGGCTCCACGCTACGGTGCGGTATTTTCGCGAGGCGTCGCCGGCACCGGCGGCAGCTCCCGCGCCGCCTGTCTGAGCGCCCCGTCGCCCGCATCGAGCAGCTGGCGCGCCGCCGCCAGGATGAGCGGGTTTTGGACACTCTCGCTCCCGATCATCCGGCTGGCCCAGTCATACGCCTCACAGGCACGACCCAGCCCGGCGCGCGCGGCGGCGGCCGTATCGGGACCGCTCAAGGGCCGCAGCCGGAGCGTCTGGTAGTAGCCGGTCTGGAAGATTTTTCGGGTCGCGGTGGCCTCATCCTCCAATCGACCACCGGGCTCGCCGTCGAGCGCCTGGCGGAGCCGGCCGGCCGCCCGTTCGACGCTGCTTGCCACGTCGGCGAGCACGATGTTGTAGTCGAGAGGCGCCAGGCGTGAGGGGGTCCCGAGGACCCGGTAGGCTCCCCAGAGTCCGGCGGCCAGGAGCAGCAGGATGAAGAGGTACAGCCACACCATGGTGATGTCTTGAGGTTAGTGGTATTTCCCTCCACCTGAGGGGGAGGGCAGGATGGGGCTACGGCGATTACTTGTAGCGGAAGATGATCCGGCCGCGCGTCAGATCGTATGGCGAGAGGTCGACCCGGACCCGGTCGCCGATCAGGATGCGGATGTAGAACTTGCGCATCTTTCCCGAGGTGTAGGCGAGGATCGTCTGTCCGGTCTGCAGCTTGACCTTGAACATCGCGTTGGGCAGCGGCTCGACCACCTCGGCGTCCATCTCGATGGTCTCCTCTTTGCCGGCCGGGGTCTCCTTCGCTTCCAAGGTGTCGATACCGGGCCGCAGCGTGGTTGGACCGCCGCGCTTCTTCGGGTAGCTGCGTTTCTTGCGCAAATCGTCGACATGATAGCAGCCGCCTCTCGCAGGCTCGCCGATCGCCGCGCACGGTCGGCGGGCTCGATGAGAAAATCGAGCGCGTGCAGGTCAGGGCCGAGCTGGCCGGGAACCTCTGGAAAATCGTGGTCAGCGAGGGCCAGCGGGTCGCTGCCGACGAGACGCTGATGATCCTGGAATCGATGAAGATGGAGATCCCGGTCAACGCCCCCACCGGCGGACGGGTGACCAAGATCCACGCCCGCGAGGGCGAGACGGTGCAGGAAGGCCAGCTCCTGGTCGAGGTCGAGTAGGGCGGACGGGTTTTAGGCCGCCGCCTGCTCCCGCTGGGGAGCGAAAAAGGCGATGCCGACCACCGACATGCCGTGCTTGCAGAACTGGCAGTAGGTGACGGTCACGCTCTTTCGGGTTTCCCACCGCCGTTGTTCCCGGCGGCCGCAGTGCTGGCAGACCAGGTCGAACATCATGTCGGCCATCTCGCAGCGACCCTATCACTGACCAGCTGCCGTCGACGGCACGGAGCCGCCACGGGCGCGTAGAGAAATGTAAAGGTTGTGGGGGGTTGCCGGTAAGGGAGCTAGGCGAGCAACTGGTCGATCGCGGCCTTGACTTCATCGCCGGCGGTCGGGCCTTCGAAGCGCGCCTGGATAATCCCTTTCGAATCGATGAGGAAGATCCAGGGCTCGGTCTGCAGGCGCCAGTCGATGACGGCCTGCGCCACCTGCTTTTTCGAGGGATCCGGCTTGAAGTCACGGTAGATCTCCACGTGGATGAAGGCGAGCCGGTCCCGATAGGCGGGCTCCAGACCCTGCACGACCTTGACCTCCGGTCCGCAGATGCGGCTGGTGCAGAAGGCGGGTGAGGCGAAGACGACCAGCGTCGAACGATGCCGCGCGATCGCGTCCGCAATCGAGAGCTGGTGCATGTCGTCTGGCGGCCGGCCGGAGTCGATGGTCTCGACGTCGGCGACGTCGCTGGTGGTCGGATTGTGCGTCGCCGGCGCCGGCTGGCCAACCCCCGGCACCACCGGCAACGCCAGGACGTTCATGGCGAGTCGCACGGTCGTATGCGCCCCGTTGGGCCGGGAGGCCGTTACCTCCACCCCCCAATCGCCGGCTTTATCGAATGTCAGGTGCGCCACATAGGTGCCGGCTCCCTGTAAACCCTCGCCCTTGAAGGGGGCGTCGGACTCACCTTTGAAAATAGCGGTGTTGCCGTTGAGCACGAAGGAGCGGACGTGGACCGTCGCGTCGTTCACCGGGGTGTTGTGGTCGGTGATCCCGATCGGAACCCGCTGCTGGTTGCCAACGACCAGCTCCGACGCGACCACCTGCGCCTGCAGCTGCGAGCTGGAGGCGGCCGGGGTCGGGGCAGCCTCCGCTCCACAGGCGCTGAGTATCAAGGCCACGGCAGCCCCCACCCCGACCCTCCCCCATGGGGGGAGGGAGATCGCTGTGGTCACGCGGACCTGGCGCGCTCGATGAACAGCTGGGGGCGCTGGATCTCTGCCATGGTCGGCAGCCACGCCGGTCCCTCCCAGACCCGGGCGAGCAGCTCGCGTCCACCCGCGTCCCGGACCTCGCGGCAGAAGCGTTCGCCCAGCACGTACTGGCGCATCTTCATCTCCAGCCCGGTCAGGCGAAGGAAGGCCCGCTCGAGTGGCGTGTGCTCCTGCTGCCGGCGGCGGTAGGCACCCTCCAGGAGGGCGAAGTGCGGCAGCTCCCGGCGACCGACCTCGTTCATGACCAGGTTGCTGTAGCCCTCCAGCAGGCTCATCACCGCTTGCAGTTTGGCGATCGCCTTCCACTGCTGCCCGACGCCGACCGTCAGGGTGCGGATCAACTCCAGGCGGCTGGGCCGGCGGCCGTCACCCAGCCGGCCGACCAGGACCTGCTTCAACAGCCCCTCGAGGTACGACTGCAGCCAGGGATGAGCCCGGAACTCCCAGGCGTGGGTCATCTCGTGCATCGCGAGCCAGCGGCGCAACTCATCGACCGGCAGCTTGTCCTTGTGCGCCCAGGCCTGGAGGTTCGGCTCCACCAGGATCAATGACGAGGTCTCGACCGGCTCCCGACCGAGCAGGGCAGGGTCGTACTGGCCAAGAACGCGCCGCGCGAGGAGCCCGAGCATGAGCCCGAGGTAGCGGGTCAGGCCCTTTTGCCCAAAGGTGAGGATCAGCGATCCCGGGATCATCTGCTGGAGCTGCTCGAGCGGCTCGAACATCTGCTGGAAGATCCGGATGTTGAAGCGCACCCACTGCCGGCGGCCGACTGCGGCCAAGCCGGGGTAGACCCGGCTCCCCGGCTCCGCCGAGCCGGGCCCTAGCGCCTCGCGGAGCGGTGGCTCGAGTTCGGCCGCGATCTGCTGATAGGTCTTCTCGAGACCGACATCGGTGGTCGCGTCCACGGCCTCGCCGCAGCGGGCCAGTGCGATCTCCTCTACCCGCCCCCAGTCGATCAGGCGGGCCGGCTGGTCGCGGGGCCGGACGAGCTCGCGCAGAACGACGGCACCCACACCGATGGCCACGCCCCAGGCCATGGCGCGGCCGGCGTGTCGGGTGGGGGCGGCAGGTCCAGGCACACTCATCGGGAGCCGCCAGGGCGGCGCCCCTCATTCTACCGACGGGTCCCGCCACTGGCGCTCGGCCACGGCGACTGCTAGCACTCACCGCTTAGGAGTGCTAAAATGCGGGTAGCTACCGCCCCGTAAATACTGGCACGTTGCCCACTCATCACTAACAAGCAGCAAGGAGGACGATCGAATGGCAAAACAACTGGCATACGATGCCGACGCCCGTTCCGCGCTGAAGCGCGGCGTCGACAAGGTCGCCGACGCGGTTCGAATTACCATCGGCCCCAAGGGCCGCAACGTCGTACTCGACAAGAAGTTCGGTTCCCCGACGATCACCAACGACGGCGTCACGATTGCGAAGGAGATCGAACTGGAGGATCCCTTCGAGAACATGGGGGCCCAGCTCGTCAAGGAAGTCGCGAGCAAGACCAACGACATCGCCGGTGACGGCACCACCACCTCGGTTGTGCTGGCCGCGGCGATCATCGGCGATGGACTGCGCAACGTCACCGCAGGCGCCAACCCGATAGCGCTCAAAGCCGGGATCCAGAAGGCCGTCGAGGAGGTCGTCAAAGCCATCAAGGAGCAGTCGGTCCAGATCTCCGATCGCGAGAAGATCGCCCAGGTGGCGACGATCTCGTCCGGCGATCCGAAGATCGGCGAGATGGTCGCCGACGCGATGGAGAAGGTGGGCAAGGACGGTGTCATCACCGTCGAAGAGTCGCGCACCATCGAGGACGTGCTCAACCTCGTCGACGGCATGCAGTTCGACAAGGGCTACATCTCGCCCTACATGGTGACCGACGCTACCCGGATGGAGGCTGTCCTCGAGGATCCCTACATCCTGATCACCGACAAGAAGATCTCCGCGGTCGCTGACCTTTTGCCCGTGCTGGAGAAGGTCGTGCAGAGCGGCAAGCCGTTGCTGATCATCGCCGAGGACGTCGAGGGCGAGGCGCAGGCCACGATCATCGTCAACAAGCTGCGCGGCACCTTCACCGCCGTCGCCGTCAAGGCGCCCGGGTTCGGTGACCGCCGCAAGGCCATGCTGGAGGACATCGCCGTCCTGACCGGTGGCCAGGTGATCTCCGAGGATCTCGGGCTCAAGCTCGACTCGGTGCAGCTTAACCAGTTGGGCAAAGCCCGCCGCGTGACTATCACCAAGGACGACACCACGATCGTCGAGGGTGCCGGCAAGCCGGACGCGATCAAGGGCAAGATCAATCAGATCAAGGCGGAGATCGAGAAGACGACCTCCGACTGGGACAAGGAAAAGCTCCAGGAGCGGCTGGCCAAACTGGCCGGCGGCGTCGCCGTCATCAAGGTTGGCGCCGCGACCGAGACCGAGCTCAAGGAGAAGAAGCACCGGATGGAGGACGCGGTGTCAGCCACCCGGGCCGCGGTGGAGGAGGGCATCGTGCCCGGCGGCGGCGCCGTGCTGGTGCATTCCATCAAGGCGCTCGAGAGCCTGCGGAATTTGACCGGCGACGAGGCGACCGGTGTGCAGCTGGTGCGTCGCGCGCTCGAGGAGCCGCTGCGCCAAATCGTCAACAACGCCGGCTTCGAAGGCTCAGTCGTCGTCGAGAAAGTCAAGAGCCTGCCGAGGGGCCAGGGCTTCGACGCCAATAAGGGCGAGTACACCGACATGGTGAAGGCGGGCATCGTCGACCCGACCAAGGTCACCCGCTCGGCGCTGCAGAACGCGGCCAGCATTGCCGCCTTGCTGCTGACGACCGAGGCACTCGTGTCGGACATCCCGGAAAAGAAGTCGCCGGCCCCGGCGCCTTCAATGCCGGATTACTAAGCCGTAAGGCTGAAGAGAGAGCCGCCCGAATGGGCGGCTCTTTTGTTTTGTGCCCACCGGGTTGCCGGCGGGCGCCGGCCGATAGCATGGCGGCATGAAGCCCAGCGGCATCGTGACGCTGCTGACGGACTTCGGCCTCGACGACGCCTACGTTGGCGCGATGAAGGGCGCAATCCTGGCGCTCTATCCAAAAGCCTCCATCGTCGACCTCAGCCACGGGGTCCGACCCTTCGCGGTGCTGCAGGGCGCGTTTTTGCTCGATAGCGCCTGGCGAAGCTTCCCCGTGGGGACGGTGCACATGGCGGTCGTCGATCCCGGCGTCGGCACGAACCGAAAGGCGATCGCGTTCAAGGCGGCGGACCATTTCTTCGTCGGACCCGACAACGGCCTCTTCACCTTCCTCACCGAGCCCATCAGCGAGACGGTGGAGCTGGCGACGCCCCCGGAGGCCGCTCCAACGTTTCACGGGCGTGACGTGTTCGGCCCGGTGGCGGCGCGGCTCGCCGCGGGTGCCGCGATCGCGGAGCTTGGCACCCCTCGCGGGCAGGGGCCGCTGCGCCTCCCGGACGCCTGGGCGTCGAAGGTAGGTGAGGCCTGGCGGGCGCAGGCCTTGCACTGCGATCACTTTGGCAACGTCATTACCAACCTGCCGATCCGGGCGCTGGCGCGCATCAAGGCGATCAACGGGATGAGGGTTCGGACCGTCGAGACCTACGAGGAGGCGCAGCCGAACGAGCTGGTCGCGCTGGTCGGGAGCAGCGGCCGCATCGAGTTTGCGCTGCGCGAGGCCTCGGCGGCCCACCGCCTGCACACGGCGCCGGGCGAAACGCTGTTGGTCACATGAGCTGGCCGGCGGTTCGGTGGGACCAGGTGCCATCGCTGTCCTCGAGCGCTTTGCGCCAGGCCGATGAGGAGGCGCGGTCGACATTCGGCATCGAACCGCTCCAGCTGATGGAAGTCGCCGGCTGGCAGGTCGCCCGGTTCGTCGACACCTTCATGAACGGCATCCGAGACAAACGCGTCATCGTCGTCGCCGGGTCGGGCAACAACGGCGGTGATGCGCTGGTCGCGGCCCGCTTCCTGCAGCAGCGCGGAGCGATCGTCAGCGCATCGATCGTGCCGTCGCGTGACCCGAACAGCCTGGCCGCGCGTCATCTCCTGACCACCCGACGGCTGGGCATTTCCGTTTTCGACGCACCCGAGGGCGTCGAAACATCCGCCGACCTCCTCCTTGATGGGTTACTCGGCACCGGCATCCACCTGCCGCTTCGAGACCCGGCACCACGCATCATCGAGGCGATGAATGCGACCCACGCGCCCATCGTGGCCATCGACGTCCCGTCAGGGATGGACGCGGACCGCGGGGCTGGTGAGGACGGCGCCATCCGAGCGGCAGCCACGGTGACCCTGGTCGCGCCCAAGACTGGCTTGCGCGGCAGCGCGAATGCCGGAAGAGTGTTTGTCGCCGATATCGGGATGCCGGTGGGGGTCTTTGCGGCCGATCGGGAGGCGCTGGCGGCGCTCTACCGGATCGGGATCCTGGTCGAACTGGTCGATCCCGAGGTAAATCCGGCCAGCTGAAACCACTCCGAGTTGACGTTTGCTTGCCGCCTGACTAGACTGCAGGCATCCGCCTCACGTCCCGGTAATGGATCAGGTACAAGTCGAAGCTCCAGCGTTAAACGCTCGGGCCGCGTCCGTGGCGCGCGAGTTCTATTCGGACTTTCCTCTCGTTCTGAACTACGTCGCCCGGCTGGTGGACGACATCGATGCCGCCGCGGCCATCACCTGTGCCGCGTTTCGCCAGGTTGCGGATGGTCTGCGCCATCGCCCCGCCGCTGAAGCGCTACGCCGTGCCGAGGTCTTTCGCGCCGCCACCGAGCTCAGCCGTCAGTCGCTTCGCCCCCGCCGGTGGTTTCGGCGGCATCGTTCCGCGCAGGTCAGTCTGGAAGGCTTTCCACAACCGGAGGCCCGGCGGGCGCTCCGCCGCGACACCGTGCAGCGGGCGCTGACCGCCCTGCCGATCGAGGCCCGGGCGATGATCCTGCTGCGCGATTTCGTCAAGCTTTCGTACGACGAGCTTGCCGAAGTCGTCGACATACCGCCGCGAAAGCTGGTGTACGCACTCGACCGCAGCCGTGCCGAGTTCGGGGAGATCTATGACTACATCAAGTTTTGAGCGCGACCGCTGCACCCGCATCTCCCCAAGCGCCGTTCTCGACGACCGGCTCGACGGCAAGGACCTGGAGTGGGCCCGCGACCACCTGCGGCGCTGCGAAGCCTGCCGCGAGCGAGTCGAGGATTTCCGCGAGATGCTGTTGCGGGTCGGGCGCCTGCCGAGCGCCGCGGTGGGCCCCGGGGCGATGGACGAGGCCTTTGCGCTTTCCATCCCGGAGCGGTTGCGCGCGGAAGCCGGCCCGCGCTCCTTCGAATTTGTGCCGGCCTCGCTGGCGCCCACGGTCCCCGCGCCTGCTGACTTGCCACCACCCGTGCGCCCCGAGGTCGGCAGCGTCCCCGACCTGCTGACGGAGCTGGAGCGGGACATCTTCCGGGACGAGCCGATCCAGGATCATCCGACTCGACTTTCCCCGATGCCGGAACCGATCTACCCGACGATGGCGGAGCCGACCGAAGACATCGAGCCGGTGAGACCGGCGGAGCCAGCCCAGCCGCTGGCGTTTGACGAGCCGGAGCCGATGGAAGCGGTCGTGGAGTCCGACGCGGGGCTGCGAGAGGTGCCGGTCGATTCGCATCGCGAGGCCGAGCCGGTCGACTGGGCGCGCGAACCTGAGTCGGTTGAGGCGGAACCGCCATGGAGGGATGTTCCTCCGCCGGTAAGGAGCGATGTCATCTTCGACCAACAGCCGGCACTTGCTTTCGACGAGGATGAGCCGCCGACGCCCGCGCCGCCACAGAAGGCGGACACCGCCATGCGGATCGCGGTCGGCCTGGGAGCGGCCGCCTGCGTCTTGCTCGCCGCCGTGCTCTACGAGGGAGGCATGTTCAAGGCCAACCGCAACCTCAGTTCGGCCGGGACAGCAGCGACCACTTCCGTCCGTGCATCCGCCACCGTCCGAGCCTCTGTCCCCCCGAGCCTGAGCCCGTCAGCGGCCGCTGCCCCGGTGCTCTTCACGCTGGGGAACGGCGTGAGCGGCGGGACCGTGTTCCGGATCCGACCCGGAACAGCCGTGGCCGGCTACACCCGTCTGGTGTTCGACATCCACGGGGGCGGATTGCCAACCATGGTCGTTAGCCAACCTGATGCCCTGCACATCGCCGTGACCTTCAAGAACACGACAGCCGCCGGCGTCCCAGTCAGCGGCATCTACAGCTACCAGGTCGCCGCGATCGAGCCGGCGGTCCAACAAGGCGCCGACGGAATCATCACCATCGACCTTGCCCGTCCGGTCCGAGTGACGGCGTTCACGCTTCCTGCCACGGGGACCTATGCGTGGCGGCTCGTGCTCGACCTGCACACAACTTAACCGGGCGGGTGCGCGGTGTCGCGACCCATCACGCACTCGGCCAAAATTCCATCGGCCTCGTTGGCGTGGTACAGGCCGCACCCCGCGCCCGCCCTAATTCGCGCGAAAGCGCGGCTCGGCCTGCGGCCTCGCTTATTCGCCCGAAAGCGCGGCGGCCCGACGGCCGCTGGACCGCTCAATTCAGGGAAGTCCGGACCTTCGCCGCGCCGGCATGCGCCACCATCTGCGTGAGCAGTGCGATCTCCTTGCGCAGCAGGCGAAGCTCGAGCACGAGGCGGGAGTCGGTGCGTGCCTCCGCCAGTAGTGTTTGCTTCTCCGGCACCTGCAGGTTCAGGGCGGCGGCGATCAGGTAGGAGAGGAGCTCCGGCTCCATCGGCGGTTCGGCGTGGTCCGGCGGCTGGCCGACCAGCTGACGTAGGAGGTTCGAGTACTGACGGAAGGTGACCGCGGTGATCTCAGTGAGACGCGCCGTGGCATCGAGGTCATCGCCCGTCTCCGGGATGATCCGAATCTCGCCTCGCAGGTAGGCGCGATCGCCCGCCGTCCGAACGATCTCGAAGCGGGAGGCGCCCATCACCAATAAATTCATGCGCCCGTCATCCAGTCGGTCGATGCGCACGATCTTCGCCAGGGTGCCGATGTCATAGGGAGTGGCGGTTCCGGTCTCACTCCCCTCGCGGATCGCGACCACGCCGAAGCTGTGCCCGGCTTCAAGGCAATCAGCGATCATCTGCCGGTAGCGGGGCTCGAAGATGTGGAGTGGCAGGGGCATGTGCGGGAAGAGCACGATGTTCAGCGGGAAGAGCGGCAGCCACTGACTGGGCACCAACCCAGTATATGGGCGTTTCCGGCGCGTCTACCCGACGGCGGGAGCGGCGGCGCGCACCGGCTGAGCCGACGCCGTCCGCCGGCCGGCGATAGCGGTTGTCAAGAGGGCACCGAACAAGAGCACCGCAATCGCCACCGCCAGCGATGGGCGCATGGCGTTGATGTACGCCTGGGCGAAGACATCATGGCCCACCTGAAGGATGCGGCCCTTTACCTGCGGCGGGAGGTTGGACGGCAGGGCGACGCCCGACTGGCCGCGTCCCACCTCGAGCGCGCCGTTGGCGGCCTTTGAGAAACCCTGGACGAACTGCGACCGGAACGCTGGCGGTACGCTGCTCGCCTGCACCTGTGCCTGGCTGACAAGCTCGGTGGCAAGGCGGTTCTGCAGGATGGCACCAACGATGGCGCTGCCAAACGCCCCACCGAGTTGCCGGTTGCTGTTGAGCAGGCCGGACGCCGCGCCGGCCAGCCGCGGATTGACCCGCTGCATCGTCACCGTCGTCATGGGTGCAAAGGTGCAACCCAGCCCGACGCCGGCCAGGATCAGCGGCGGCAGAAAGGTGAACTCTCCGGCACTGAGCGACGACACCCAGATGACGAGACCCATGCCCAAGCTGAAACAGCTGAGCCCAGCGAGCAGGATGTACTTCCCGCCGAATCGATCCGTAGCACGACCGGCAATCGGCGCAATCACCATCGAGGTGAGCGACATCGGCGCGAACGTGAGGCCGGCCTTCAGTGCGCTGAAGCCGAGCACCGACTGCAAGAAAATCGTGAGCGGCAAGAACAGCCCCATCATGCCGAAGAAGACGATGGCCGCCAGCGCGTTGCCGATCGCGAAGTTCCGATCCTTGAAGAGCGAGAACGGCACCAGTGGGTCTTCGCGCCCGCGATCCCAGAGCACGAAGAGCACGAAGAGGATGACGCCCGCGATAAACAGGCTGGGGATGCTGAAGAGACCCCAGTGGCCGCCGGCCGCGTCGAACGAAAGCGTGTCGGTGAAGGTCCCCCAGTGATAACGCTGACCTTCGATCAGGCCGAAGACCACGGCAAAGAGCGCACCGCTGGCGAGCAGGACGCCCACCGGGTCCAGGTCCTGGTCGCGACCCAGCCGGATGCCTGGCAGCAGCCAGACGCCAAGGATGAACGCCACGATCCCGACCGGGACGTTGACCCAGAAGACGGCCTGCCAGCTGAAGTTGGTCACCAGAAAGCCGCCGAGCGTCGGGCCCGTCACCGAGGCGACGCCGGCGACCCCACCCCAGATGCCAAACGCCGCGCCGCGTCGGTTGGGGGGAAAGATGTTCGTCAGGATGCTGAGGGTCTGCGGGGTCAGGATGGCGCCCCCGATGCCCTGGACGACCCGGGCGAGAATGAGCTGACCCGGACTCTGCGCCAGGCTGCAGCCGATCGACGCCAACGTGAAGATCGCGAGGCCGATCAGGAAGAGCTGCTTGGCGCCGTACTTGTCGCCCAGCCGTCCGGCAGTGATCAGCAGGACAGCGTAGACCAGGATGTAGGCGTTGAGCACCCAGAGGATCTCGTCGAAACCGGCATGCAGGCCGTCGATGATGCTCGGGATGGCGACGTTCACGATCGTGAGGTCGAGCAGGATCATGAAGAAGCCAAGGCAGAGGACGAGCAGGATGATCCAGGGACTGCGCCTGGTCTGAACGGCCGCCTGCATGGTGTGACAGTCTAGGGAAGAGTTCGCTGCGGCGCCATTTGCAAATTGCTTTAGCAGGCGGCCGCGATAAAGCGTGAGGCGCGATGGGCCATCGCCATTATGGTGATCATGGGATTGACCCCCGAGGCGCTGGGGAACGCGCTCCCATCGGCGACGAACAAGCCCTTGACCGCATGCACTTCGTGATCGGAACCAATCACCGAGGTTGCCGGATCGGTGCCCATGCGACACGTCCCCATCTGGTGGAAGCTGACGTAGCCCATCTGGCCCGGCCCATAGCCATGCCGGTCGACCTCATTCATGAATGCGTCGATGCCCCCGCGCTGGCCGGGTCGGTAGGCGACGTAGGCGGGCTGGCTAGTGAAGATCTCCTTCGCGCCGGCCGCTTCCAGGAGGCGGACGCCGGCCTCGATCCCCTTGCGCAAGTGGGCCAGGTCTGGACGCGAAAGCCGGTACTCGACCCGGGTGGCGCCGTCCTTTAAGACGACCCGACCAGCACCGCTATCGCGGAGCAAGATCCCGGTCAGCGACAGGTTCGGCAGCGACCGCATCAAGCGGCTGTAGTGATCCGGCGTGCGCCAGGGCGTGACCAGCGCCAGCAACGCCGGATGCAGCGGCGCCGACTCGATCTTCGGCCCGTAGTGTTGCCCGTCGAGGTCGGCGAACTCGTCGGAGTAGACCGCCTGCAGCGTCCCCTCCCAGGGACGCAGCACTTCGTCGAAAATTCCGGACACGGCGGTCGACGGATGGAGCCGAAGCCAACGGCCAATCGCCTTCGAGGGGACAGCGGAACGCTGCAGAAGGGCGGGCGTTCCGATCGCGCCGGCCGCGGCCACGACGGCGCGGCTGCGCACGATCAAGGTGAAGGCCGGCATCTCGGGCTGGCGCACGGTGGCGCGCACACCAACGGCCCGTCCGTCTTCGATCAACACCCGGTCGACGGTGCAGTTGACGACGATGCGGGCCCGCCGCCGGTAGGCATCCAGCAGATAGGTCTTCAGGGTCGACTGCTTGGCACCAATCTGGCAGCCGTAGCCGCAGAAGCCGCAGCGGGCATCCTGGGTGCAGCCCTGGACGTTGCGCGGCATGTAGCCGGTGTGCCAGCCCAGCTGCCGCATGCCGCGTTCCAGCACGCGTTCGCGTGCGCTGACCCGGCTGTGGTTGACGTTCACCCCGAGCCGCTCGTAGACGGCGTCCGTCGACGCCGTGTACTCATCGGTCGTAAAGGCGGTGAGCCCATAACGATCCGCCCATTCCTTTCGGAGCCAGTCGGGACTGCGAAAGCTGGTCGTGTAGTTGACCACGGTGCCGCCGCCGAGGCAGCCGCCCGCGATCAGCGCGATCGCCGCATCCGCGGTGGCAGCCGCACCGCCCTGGTAGTAGAGCTTGCGCATCATCGCCAGCTCGAGCTGGTTGAAGTCGGCCTCGTTGTAGTAACCGCCCTCCTCGAGGACGATGACGTCCTTGCCGGCCGCCGAAAGCTCGCCCGCCACCACGCCGCCTCCCGCGCCTGATCCGATCACGACCGCGTCGCAGGTCAGCGTCGTATCGCCGTCGAGCGTGGTCGTTTGGATCGGCTTGGGTGTCGGCGGCGGCGAGGAAACGGGACCGGGATAGCCGATCTCCGGCCAGACCGGATTGGAGCCGTCATCCTCGGTATCGCCCAGGAAGGCCAGCAGCGAGAGGCGCTTGAAAAGCTGGAAGAGCTGGCGGCGGAAGGTCAGCCGGCTGGTCGACCAGGACGCCATGACGGCAACGCGCTGCTCACGCGGCCAGCGGTGAAACGGCACCGGGCGGCCGGTGAGGAGGAAGGTGCCAGATCGACGGCCGAGACTGGCGACGATCAAGCGAAGCCGGCGCCGGTCGGCTTCAGAGGGCAGGCGGCGGAACGTCTCCTCCATCGAGGCAGCGACCCGGATGGGCGAACCTGGATGACCCATGCCACCGATGAACGTGTCCGCCATCGCCACGAGCACTGGCGATTGGCTGTCGCGGCTGGTCGTGGTTGCCGGCGCCTTGACCGCGGTAGACATGGCTGTTACCCCCCTGCCGAACTGATCAGTGCTCCCATCATAAGCAGGCACGGGCCCTTTGCAAAGGGCCACAATGAAATCTCATGTGCTACACCACTCACGCCCGACCCCCGCTGCCGCCGATCATGGGCGGCTCGACCGACGAAGGCGACCTGGTCCTGACCGCCGCCGACCGGAATCGGGTTCCCGCCTACGCCGCGCGCGCCGCAAAACCAACGGGTGCCGGCGTCGTCGTTATACCGGACCCGCGCGGCGTCCATCCGTTCTATAAGGAGCTCGTCCGGCGGTTCGCGGAAGCCGGGATCGACGCGGTCGTCATCGATTACCTGGCGCGAACCGCGGGCATGGGAGACCGGCCGGATGGTTTCGATTACATGTTGGCGATCCGGCAGACCACACCGGAAGCGATCGCTGCCGACGTCAAAACTGGCGCCGACTATCTGCGCTCGCCAGCTGGCGGTGCCGTCGGTTCCGTCTTCACGGTCGGCTTCTGTTTCGGCGGGGCGCACTCATGGCGGCAATCTGCCGCCCAGCGAGGCCTTGCCGGCGCGATCGGTCTTTACGGCCGGCCGGGCATCGTCCGCGACGCCATCCCGCAGATGAAGGCGCCGCTCCTCCTGCTCATCGCCGGGGAGGATGCGGCAACACCTCGAGAGGAGTTCGTCAAGTTCGACCAGGAGCTCACCAGCGCAGGCGTCCCTCACAAGTTGGTGGTGTACGAAGGCGCGCCCCATTCGTTCTTCGACCGCCGCTTCGAGGAGCACAAAGCTGCGTCCGAAGACGCCTGGCGCCAGATGCTGGCGTTCATCCAGGAGCACACACGGCAACCAGCGCGGGCGTGACCCTCGGTCGGGCCGGCGTGTGGCTCGGCTCGATGGCGAACCTGCCAGCCGCGGATCTCCGTCGGGCCGTGGTCGAGATCGAGCAGATGGGCTTCGGCACGATCTGGCTGGGAGAGGCCATCGGACGCGAGCCGTTCGCTGGTGCGGCACTGATCCTATCGGCAACGAGCCGCGTCACCGTCGCCACCGGCATCGCGAATATCTGGGTCCGCGACGCGACGGCGATGATGAACGGCGCTCGGACACTCGCGGAAGCATGGCCAAATCGATTTGTTCTTGGGATCGGCGTGAGCCATGTGCCGCTAGTGAAGGCCCGTGGCCACCAGTACGAGCGTCCGCTCTCAGCGATGCGTGCCTACCTCCAAGCGATGGAGAACGCGCCCTATCGGCCGGCCATGCCCAACCCCCCTCCGCCGATCCTTCTCGCCGCGTTAGGGGTGAAAATGCTGCAACTCGCCCGCGAGCGGACGGCGGGCGCTCATCCCTACTTTGTCCCGGTGGAGCACACGCTCGAGGCGCGCGGCATTCTCGGCGAGGATCGCGTGCTGGCACCCGAACTGGCTCTCGTCTTCGCTCGGAATCGGGAAGGAGCGCGGGCGACCGGCGACCGCTACATGCGGACTTATCTCAACCTGGAGAACTACCGCCGAAACCTGGTCCGGATGGGCTGGCCGCAGGACGAGCTGGAGCCGCCCGGCAGCGATCGCATCTTCGATGCCGTGGTCGCCTGGGGCCAGGATGAGGAGATCGCGCGAAAGGTGCGACTCCATCACGAGGCCGGTGCCGATCACGTCGCAGTCCAGGTGCTTACGCCGGCGCCCGAGCGAGCGCCAACCGAGGATCTTCGCCGCCTGGCGCCGCTGGTGTTAGACTCGGAGCCCCGAAATTCAATCGGGAGGTGAGGTCCGCGTGGCTGCCAGTGTTGTGTGTCGCACCTGCGTGGCGACCGCCTCCCGAGGGCTGCTCTAGCCAGACCCGCGAATAACCTCCCTCCGCGAAGGCGCGGATGCCATTTGCCGTTGATCATATTGAGGGAGGTTCTCACCTTGAATTCAGACGATCGCGCCGAGCTCGACGAGCTCGGCTGGAACGAGCGATTCGCGTCCGCGTTCGCCGATCTCGATGACGAGGACCTGCAGCCGGGGCGGCTTGCCGCCGACCACAGCACTCGATTCCTCGTGCAGCTTGCCGGCGTGGCGCCGCTGGCAACGCTCAGTCACGCTTTGCGCGACGCTGGCCGCCCGGTGGCGGTAGGCGACTGGGTGGCCGTTCGCAAGACGGCGCAGGCCACCGAGATCCGCGCGGTGCTGCCGCGGCAGTCCGCGATCACCCGGGAGGCGCCGGGCGCACAGACAGCCGCGCAGGTCATCGCCGCCAACGTGGACCTCGTCTTCCTCGCCACCTCGGCGGACACCGATTTCAACGTGCGCCGCATCGAGCGACTGCTGACGGTGGCGTATCAGAGCGGTGCCGCGCCGGTGATCGTGCTGACCAAGGTCGACCTCGGTGACCCGAACCGATTTGAGGCGGAGCTCGAAACGATCGCGACCGGTGTGCCCGTGGTCGCGGTCAGCGGCCGGACCGGCGCGGGGATCGAGGCGGTCCGCCTGCATCTTTCCCGGGGAAAGACGGCGGTGCTGGTGGGATCGTCGGGAGTTGGCAAATCCACACTGATCAATCGCCTGGTGGGGGAGGAGGTGCTGCGGACGGCTGATGTGCATAAAAGCGGCCAGGGCCGCCATACCACCAGTCATCGCCAGTTGCTGAAGGTGCCCGGCGGGGGTCTGATCATCGACACTCCTGGCTTGCGGGAAATCCAGCTGTGGGCCGGGGCGCAGGCCCTCGCTGAGGTGTTCTTGGACATCGAGGAGCTGGCACTCGGCTGCCGGTTCACCGATTGCCGGCACGAGAACGAACCGGACTGTGCCGTGATCGCCGCACTCGAGGGCGGTACCCTGGACCCGAGTCGCTTCGCCAGTTACCGCAAGCTCCAGCGTGAGCTGCGCGCGATCGAGGTCAAAGCCGACGTGCGGTTGCAGATCGAGGAGCGTCGTAAGTGGAAGGTGATCCACAAGAATGTGAAACAGCACATGCAGGTGAAGCGCCGTTGCGAGTAGTCGCGCCTTGACCCCCCACCCCGACCCTCCACCCCAAGGGGGGAGGGAGAATCCAGGTCCCTACCCTTCGCCGCAATGGGGAGGGAGACTTTATCGGATTACTCGCGCTTTCGTTTCGGACGTTCCAGCTGACCCGAGCGGTCTGGACCCTGGTAGCCGGCCCACGGGTCATAGTCGACCTCGAGCGCTTCCTGCGGTGGACGTTCCGATTCGGGAACGTTGCGGAGATTGATCCGGATCCGCGTCCAGGTGGTGTTGCGCCCGCGCATCGAGTCAACGAGGACGTCCGACGGCGCGAGGTGTGACCAGACGTCCGCGTGGCGGGCTCGCCAGCGCTGAAGACCCGCTCGCGCCTCGTTTTCCGAGGAGGCGCGGGCGATCTCGATCAGCGGCGCAGTGGTACGCCGGCGGCCGGTTGGCCCCACAGTCTTGCCCGGCGCGGGAGGGGGGACCTGCCCACGTTCGGCGCTCGGACGGTCGTCGCGACGGCGCCTCGACAGCTGGACGCGCGCCGGCTCGCCCGCCTGCTTGGCGAAATGCGGCGGCCAGGGCGCGTCCCCGAAACCGGCCGCCTCGTGCTGCGCGGAAAGCTCGAGCAGAGCCTCGAGTGAACCGACCGCCTCATCGATGCCTTTCGACGGGTCACCAATCTCGGCAAACCGCCGGGGGACCGTGTCGACGGTGAAGGCCTCCAGCTCGGAGGTGGGCACTTCGTTCCAGTTCAAGGGCGCGGACACGCGGGCGTCGGCCGTCGGTCGGACGGAATAGGCCGAGGCGATGGTCCGGTCCTTGGCGTTCTGGTTGTAGTCGAGGAACACGCCATGCCGCTCTTCCTTCCACCAGCGGCTGGTGGCGATCTCGGGCGCGCGCCGCTCGACCTCCCGCGCCAGCGCGAGCGCCGCGCGGCGCACCTCGGGAAACGTCCACCGAGGCTCGAGCCGGCAATACACATGGATACCTCGCGAGCCCGACGTCTTCGGCCAGCCGACCAACCCGAAATCCTTGAGAACCTCGTGCGACACCATTGCCACCTCGCGAATTTGCGCCCACGACACCCCGGGCACGGGGTCCAGGTCGATCCTCAGCTCGTCCGGATGATCCAGGTCACTGGCACGGACCGGGTGGGGATTGAGGTCGATGCAGCCGAGGTTGATGATCCAGGCCAGCTGGGCGGCGTCCCGGATGACGATCTCTTCGGCGGTTCGGCCTGAAGGAAAGCTGAGCTCGACGGTTTCGATCCACTCGGGGCGCGAGGTCGGCGCACGCTTTTGAAAAAAGGCTTGGCCTTCCGCCCCGTTGACGAACCGCTTGAGGGCCATGGGTCGCCCGTAGACACCGCGAATGGCGCCCTCCGCAACGGCCATGTAGTACCGGACGAGGTCAAGCTTCGTATGGCCGCTGCGTGGAAAGAACACCTTGTCCGGATTCGTGATCGTGACCTGGCGGCCGGCGACCTCCAGAATCTCTTCCCGTTGCGCAGCCATGCCGATACCATACGGCGCGGCGGACGGGCCTGGGATCAGGGGACGACGGAGGATACGATCGGGGTGGGATGGCGGCGTCGCGGGAACACACCGCCGCCGTCCGCGCGACGCCAGAGCCAGATCAGCGGAACCAGCCCGATGATCGAAACCACGATGTAGCCGACGATGCCATTGATCGAGTCGAAGGCAGTATGAAGCGCCGACACTGCGAGGTAGGTGCCGATCACGCCCATCGAAAGACGCAGACCGCCGCGACGGGCGGCCGCACTGAAGATGGCGGCACCGAGGATGGCGGACCACATACCGTGGCCGAACGGGGCCAGCACACCTCGGATCAGCTCCGTGACAACGACAGAGGTGAGGGACAAGACCAGCTGATGTCCCTGTACGACAAAAAGCGAGGCGAGCGCGTAGCCGCTGCTCTCCAGTGCGGCGAAACCAAAGCCGACGGTTGCCCCCAACACGATGCCATCGCGGATATGAAACGGGCGGATGCCCAGCGCCACCACCACGATCAACATGGCTTTCACGAACTCCTCGATCAATCCGACCTCGATGGTTCCGAGCAGGCCAACGCTTTTCAGCCAGTATTCCAGCAAGGAGGCGCCAAGCATCCCCACTACGCCGCCGATGATAAAGGCGACGAGAATCCGTCGAGGGGAGAGCGCCGGGCTCGGGTCGTGGTCCAGATACCAGACCACCGCCGCGACCGGGACCAGAAAACTCCCGAGCAGAACGATGGTGGGGAGCACGATCACGTTGTGGGTGAGCTCCGCCACACCAATGGCCGCCACCCAGAGCGCAAGTCCAATCAGGAACACCGCCCACCAGGCGGGCGCCCAGCGCTCGGTCGTGATGGGTTCGCTCATGCCGGCGGTGTGGGTGACTCCTCCAGCCAGCGCGTCTTTCCGATATTCACCACGATGTGGGCGAATGGGCCTCGGCGGCCGGCACCGTGCCAGTGCTCCTCGTTCGGTTCGGTTGCGACCGCGTCACCAACGCCGATCCGCTGCGCACTGCTACCCCGAGCCTGCACCCAGCCTTCGCCCTCGATGACGTACAGCAGCTGCCCACCCTCGTGCGCGTGTCAGTAGTTCCGAACGCCGCTCTCGAACCGGACCAGGGCGGCGGACGTCGTGAGCGGCGGGACCGATGCCGCCAGCAGCGCGTGCGAACCCGCCTTTCCCGTAAAGTGCGTCGCCTCCATGGGCTTGAGGTCATCTAGCGCCTCGGCCCGGGGGATGATTTTCATCCATCAACGCTACGCGATCGGCGCTACACCCGGCTGATCGGTCTTCTCTACGCCGCCGCGCGAAGCTTGCGCAAGGCTCCCCGGAGGACTGCCGCCTGGTCCTGGATCGGACGGCGAAACTCCGCCCACCGATCGACCGACGGGTCGAGACGCGTGTCGACGGTGAGATAGGCGACCTGCTTCTGCCGGTTGCAACGTACCGTCGCTTCGGACCTGTCACGGCCGCGGTGGCCGGCCGGCAATTCGATGTGGATCGAACTCGCTTGGGATATGATCGGGACGCCAGTGGCCGGAGCGCCACCCGAAGGGAGGACGGACGTGATCCACAAAGGTCCCACTGTCGAGATCCCAGATATTTCGCTGGTTCCATTTGTGCTTCATCGGACTGAGCAGCTGGGCGACAAGCCCGCCCTGATCGACGGCCTAACCGGGCGCACGCTGACTTACGGGGCGCTGGCGGACGGCGTGAAACGGGTTGCCTCTGCATTGCGGCGGCGAGGGTTCAAGAAGGGAGACGTGTTCGCGATCTTCAGCCCGAACCTGATCGACTACCCAATCGCGTTCTTCGCCGTCGCTTCGCTGGGCGGCGTGATCACCACCGTTAACTCCCTGTACACGCCTCGCGAGCTGGCGGAGCAGCTCACGAATTCGGGTGCTCGTTTCCTGTTGACGGTGCCGGCGTTCATGGATCGGGCAACCGCGGCGGTCACGGGCTCTGCCATCGAGGAGGTCTTCGTCTTCGGCGACGCCGGCGGCGCAACATCATTCAGCGAGCTGCTGGCGCAGCCGCCTGAAGACTTCACCGTCGAGATCAATCCGGCGGAAGACCTGGTGGCGCTCCCGTACTCGAGCGGGACGACCGGCATGGCGAAAGGCGTGATGCTGACGCACCGCAACCTGGTCGCCAACATCTGCCAGGCCGAACAATGCTTTCACCTGCGTGAAGGCGAGCGCGTGCTCGGCGTCATGCCCTTCTACCACATCTATGGCATGACCGTGATCATGAACCTGGCGATTCACTCCGGAGCGACGATCGTGACCATGCCTCGCTTCGAGCTGGAGACGTTTCTCCGCGTCCTCCAGGACCACCGCGTCGCGCGTGCCTACGTCGCGCCGCCGATCGTAGTGGCGCTGGCCAAGCATCCGATGGTCGACCAGTTCGACCTCTCCTCGGTGACCACAGTCTTTTCCGGCGCCGCGCCGCTCGACGAGGCGCTGGCAGAGGCCTGTAGCCGGCGTCTGAACTGCAAGGTGAACCAGGGATACGGCATGACCGAAGCCAGCCCGGTTACGCACGCCGTCCGCGACAACATCGAGTGGAACAAGGTCGGCTCGATCGGTCCCGTCATTCCGGGCACGGAGTGCAAGGTGGTCGACATCACGACTGGAGCGGCCCTTGGCCCTGGTTCAGACGGTGAGATCTGGATCCGTGGGCCACAAGTCATGAAGGGCTACCTCAACAACCGCGCCGCCACGGAGCAGATCCTCGATCGGGACGGCTGGCTGCACACCGGGGACATCGGCCATGCGGATCAGGACGGCGACTTCTTCATCGTCGACCGTCTCAAAGAGCTGATCAAGTACAAGGGCTACCAGGTGCCGCCGGCCGAGCTCGAGGCGATCCTGCTAAGCCACCCCGCGGTCGCCGACGCGGCGGTCATCCCCAGCCCGAACGAGGAGGCGGGTGAGGTGCCCAAAGCGTTCGTCGTGCTCAAGAGCGACGTCTCACCCGAAGCCCTGATGCAATACGTCGCCGAGCGGGTCGCACCGCACAAGAAGATCCGGCTGGTCGAGACAATCGACGAAATTCCCAAGTCGGCGTCCGGCAAGATCCTCCGGCGCAAGCTGGTGGAACGGGAGCGAGCCAGGGCCAGCGCGACCACGGCCTGAGCGCCCGAGTCGCCTGGTCCAGCGGCGGGGAGACGACGAACCTCGGCCAGGGTTTGAGGCGTCTCTAGATCCGCTCCAGCTGGGCGACCGTCCGTTCGTTGGCAAATGCTCCCGTGTTCACGGTTGTCTTGGCCTCGATCAGCAGTGCATGGACCTCATCTTCGGCAACGGGCAAATGCTCCACGCCGCGCGGGATAACGACGAACTCTCCCGGGGCCAGCTGCACCTCCCCGTCCCGGAGCTTGATCAGAAGGCGGCCTTTGGTCACGAAGAAGAGCTCGTCCTCCCGCTCGTGCTCGTGCCAAACGAACTCACCTTGCAACTTGACCGCCTTCACGTAGGAGTCGTTGAGCTCGCCAATGATCTTCGGCTTCCAATGCTCCTGGAATCGAGCGAACTTGTCAGCGACGTTTACTTTCTGAACCACCGGCCGGCCTCCTCCTGACCTCACAAGCTTATAGCTGCGGGCATGAGAAGAGTTCTTTAGCGACACTATTAGTCCATGCCGGACCAGTGGAAGACGAAAGCTGGCGCTCGTCGAAGGCCGCGGATCGGTCCGTTCCTCGTCTGGGCGGTCGTCTTCGCCGACATCGGCACCTCGGTCTATTACACCCCCGGCATTCTCTACGGACACGTCGGCAGCCGAGCAGCGCTCTTCGTCACGATGACGCTGGTGGTTTTCGTCCTCCTGGCCATCAAGTACGCGGACGTGGCCGTCCGCTACCCGGAAGGCGGCGGCGTGGTCACCGTCAGCACCCGGGCGTTTCATCCCTTCGTTGGGCTGGTCGGCGGGATGTTCATCCTCGTCGACTACTTTCTGACCGCCGCCCTCAGCGCCCTCTCGGGGGTGATCTATCTGAGCGTGGTGTTCAAATCCTTGGGGTCCGTCGTTGTCGTCGGGACGGTTGGGGCGTTAGTCGTCCTCGCGCTCCTGAACCTCATGGGCGTGAAAGCGAGTGCGGAGGCCAGTGCGATCTTCGCCGTGATTGCCGGCGCCGCGCAAGTGGCGGTCGTCGTTGCGGTCATCGTGCGTCTCCGGCCGGCCCATCTGTTTGATCCCGTCCACCAGGTCCTGGCCGGACCGCGCCTGACTCCGATTTTTGTGCTGACCGGATACGCAGGCGCCTTCCTCGCCTTTTCCGGATTGGAGAGCATTGCGCAACTCTCGCCCGCCATGGCGGAGCCCCGCCGTCGCGTCGCCAATTTGGGCATGGGCCTGGTCGTGATCACCATCGCCCTGACCAGTCCTCTGCTCACGCTGTGGTCGACCACTCTGCTGGGAAGCCCTGCCAACCCCGGCCAGTTCATCTCCCTCCTGGCTGCCTATGCCGCGGGCCCACTGCTGGCCTGGGCGGTCGCGATCAGCGGCGCCCTCCTGCTGATCTTCGCCAGCAACACGGCGCTGATCGGCAGCTACCACGTGTTCCTTGCCCTCACCCGCATGCGATTCCTGCCCCAGCTGCTCGCCCACCGAAATCGCTGGCGCAATACCCCACACTGGGCGATCGCCGCGGCCGCCGGCATCCCGGTCTCGGTTGTTGTCCTGGCTCGCGGCGACGCCAGCATCCTGGGCGACCTCTACGCGTTCGGCCTGTTGGGGGCCTTCATGCTCACCTCGCTGTCCCTTGACGTTATTCGCTGGCACGAACGGGTCCCGGCGATCGTGATGGTGGTCGGGGTCTTCACGACGGCGGCGGTGACGGTTGCCTGGCTCACGAACCTCTTCGCCAAGCCCCTGGCAACCGTCTTCGGTGGCGGTCTCACGGTGGTGGGTGTCGCGATCGGTGTGGCCACCTATCGGCTGGCCCACCGGCGCGGCCCGCCGGTGGTCTTTCCACACCTCTTGCGGGATGATCGGCCGCCCACACTCATCTCCCGCGCTCGTCGGATCGGCGCCTGCTACGTCCTTGCCGTTATCCCCAGTGAGCCGGGGCCGGCGGTCGCGCTCGCGAAAGCCGCGGTGAAGGCGGCGAAAAACGAGCCGATTGTCTTCCTATACCGAGGCCAAGGCCTCCCAACAACCGGGTTGCCGCATTTGATGGAGATCGTTGATCCGTATCTCACCGACGCTACCGCGCAAGATGTCCTCGGGCGGGTCGAGCGAGAAGCCAGGACACATGGCGGGCATCGCAAGTACGTCTATGTGGGGAAGGGAACCGCGGCCGAAGCCGCCAACAGGATCGGTGCGGCCCTTCACCCAATCCACACCCTCGTGGTCGATAGCCCGAGCGAGAGGACGGCACCGAGTGCGGCTGGCCGGGCAGCACGGATCACCGAGGATTCGGTCACCATTCTCGACTACGGCAGCGGCCGATAATATCGCGACGATCCCTACCCCGGCAACGTCGTCAGGGTCACCGCTGGTCTGTCCCTGACCGATCGCTATGCCGAGAAGGACCAGGTTTCCGGTCATGTCGGCGGTGAACACTCGCCCCACCCAGATAGCTAACCGCGTCGACGCTGCCGGCGGCCGCGATGAGCGTCAGGAGGAGCGCGTCACGAACTCGCGGTCGCAACCCGCAGCCGGTGTCCGGCGGCCTGCAGCCGCTCGGCGCTGCGCTGGAGCTGCGCTCGCTCGTCGGCCGACATCGGAGGCTCGAGGACGCGGATGACCCCAGCTCGACCGACCACGCTGGGCAACGCCAGGGTGACGCCGTAGGCCGGCTGGTAGCTGGCAACCGGGAAGATGGTTCGCTCGTCGCGCAAGACCGCCTCCGTTAACCTGGCGCACACGATGCCGATGCCGTACTGGCTGGCGTTGTTGCCCTCGATGATGGTGATGTTCGCGTAGCGAACATCACGCTCGACGGCTTCGCGAACCTTCTCGAACGGCTCTCCGCATTGCCGGCATGCCTCCTGGATCGGCAGGCCGGCCACCGTGGCAGACGACCAGAGCAGCACTTCGGAGGTACCGTGCTCACCGATCGCCATCGCCTCGACGGAGGCCGGGTTCACGCCCAGGCGCTGGCCGATGTGCACCCGGAAGCGCAGGCTGTCGATCACGGTGCCGGTACTGATGACCCGGTCGTGCTTCGCCAGATGGCGGGTGAGATCCGCAAGGGGGTCAGGGGGATCGGTGACGACCATGAGGAGCGCATCCGGCGCGGCCACCACGACCTGAGGCACGATTTCCTGGTAGATAGAGACATTGGCATCGAGGAGCTTGAGGCGGCCCTCCGCGTCGCTCCGATCCGTGGCGCCACCAGTCTTCTCGTTGACGCCAGCTGTGATCATGACCAGGTCGGCGCCGTTCAAGTCCTCGTAGGACCCATCGCGAACGTCGACCGTCTGTGACACGGGCGCGCCGTAGCGCATGTCCAACGCCACCGCCCTGGCCCGGGGGCGGGTCTTGTCCACCAGGACGATCTCTCGCGCCGAGCCCCGTTGCATCAGGGCGATGGCACAGGCAGAACCGACGGCACCGACACCGATGATCCCGACTTTCATAGCCACTCGCGGCAAGGACGTGCTCGCATCTCAAGTCTAAGGCTGGGCTTGATCAGCTAGATTTCAGCCTGAGGTCGAGCGTTTCGTCTGAGTCAATTTGTAGGAGTACGCGCCAGTCCTTCACCTGGTTTTGGACCTCGAGCCAGCGTCGTCGATCAAACTCCCACCGCGCGTGTAGCATCCTGACCGCCTGCACCACCTCTTCCTCGACGGGATGCTGAATCATGTGGGGAGATGTCGGCACCCTTTATTAGGCGGCCCCGCGGGCGGAGGTCGATCACGGTAACTGGTCCCGCGCCATGTTCAATTTCCAGTGCTCGTAGCGAGGGAGTCCAACAAGTCCAGCGACGGCACGAAGAAAAGGCTGCCCGTAACGGCGCGACTGAAGTCCAGCAACCGATCGTAGTTGCCTGGGGGGCGGCCCACGAACATGTTTTCCATCATCTGCTCGATCGGCTGCGGCGAGCGCGCGTAGCCGATGAAGTAGGTGCCGAACTCCCCGTGGGCGACGTCACCGAATGGCATGTTGTCGCGGAGAATCTTGACCTCCTTCCCATTCTCGACGAGCACCGTCAGCGCGTTGTGCGCCGAACTGGGCTTGACGGCGTCGTCCAGCTCGATGTCGGACAGCTTGGTGCGGCCGATGATGCGCTCTTGCGCTTCCGTGGACAGCGCGTTCCACGCGGGCATGTCGTGAAGGTACTTCTGCACGATGACGTAGCTACCACCTTCGAAGCCGGGGTCCTCGTCCCCGATCAGGGCGGCATCCACCGCCGCTTGATCGGTCGGGTTCTCGGTGCCGTCGACAAAGCCGATCAGGTCGCGATCGTCGAAGTACTGGAAGCCGTGGACCTCATCGACGGGCGACACGGCCCTGCCCAGCCGATCCATGAACTGGGTTGCCAGCTCGAAGCAGAGGTCCATCCGCGCGGCGCGGATGTGGAACAGGATGTCCCCGGGCGTGGAAACAGCATGGCGCGATCCCGCGCGGATCTCGCGAAACACATGGAGTCCAGCCGGCCGCGCCGACTTGAAGAACTGGTCCCATGCCGCGGAGCCAAACCCCATCACACAGGACAGGTAGCCCTCCAGATCACGGTACGCAACCGCGCGCACGAGTGCAGGGAAGTCTTCGCAGAACGCGAGCGCGGTCGCGCGATGGTCGTCACCGGGGTTGACCGTTACGACGAGAAAGATCGCGGCTCGGGTGAGCGGCGCGACCACCGGCTGGGGCTGTCGGTTGCTCATCAACCTATCCTCTCGACGCGTCCATCGCCTCGTGCGGTCGCCGCAACCGACCGCAGCTCGGCGGCGCTGGACAGGGGTAGGTCACGAAGGATCAACGTGCAGGCCAGCCCCAGGGCCCCAGCAACGACCGTGATCCAGAAAAGATCACCGATCGACAGAGCGAGGGCGCTGTTGGCGCCGGCTATCACCCTGGGAATCAGCGTCTGCTGCGGCCCCGGCAGCGCGTGCGCGAGCAAAGCGCGCCCGTTGCCAACGTTCTGCAGGGGACCCGACAGCTTAACCAGCTGGGCGATCAGCGACTGCGGCACGCCCTGTTCGGCAAGGTTCGTCGGGAGCCGGTTGGCGAAGGACGACGAGAAGACGGTGCCGGCAGCGGCCAGTCCAACCGAGCCGCCGATCTGACGTAGGAAGGTGAGCGTGCTGGTGGCCACGCCGAGGCGATTCATCGGAACCGAGTTCTGAACCACAACCGTGTAACCGGCCATCGCCGGACCGATGCCGAGGCCAAGGATGAGCATCCACAGCCAGAGCGTCCAGTCGGAAACGCCGGCCGACAGGTGCGTCATCAAAAAGCCGCCCACCAGCATTACCGCCGCGCCGGCGGCCATCAGCCACTTGTAGCGGCCGAGGCGGCTGATCAACAGCCCGGTGCCGATGCTCCCTCCTATCAACCCGACGAGCAGAGGCCAGATGTAATACCCGGAAGCGGTGGCGCTGATGCCGCGAACGGTCTGGTAGAAGCGCGGCAAGAAGATCACGGCGGCGAACATGGCGATGCCGAACACGAATACTGCCGCCATGCTGACCGAGTAGTCGCGGCGCCTGAACAAGTCCAAAGGGAGGATCGGTTCCAAGGCCTTCGACTCAACGAACAAGAAAACCACCAGAATCACCAGGCCGAGCGCAATCAGCCCGCCCACGTTGAGGTCGGTCCAGCTGGCGAGCTGACCCGAACTCGTCACGTTTCCCTTGTTGGTCAGGCCGAGCATGAACGGCACCACCCCCGCGGTGAAGAAAACGATTCCCAGATAGTCGAGATCGCGGAGGGATGCCTGGCGGCGGCCAGCGCTGGGAAGCACAATCGCCAGGATCACCAGAGACGCGATTCCAAACGGCACGTTGACGTAGAAGACCCAATGCCAGCTGATGTTGTCGGTTATCCAGCCACCGATGAACGGCCCGACAAGGAAACTGAGGGCGAAGACCGCGCCGAACAAGCCCTGGAACCGGCCCCGCTCACGGGGGCTGTAAAGGTCGCCGATGATCGCCAGGACGATCGGGAACAGAGCCCCGGCCCCAAGTCCCTGAACAGCCCGGAACGCCACCAACTCGTTCATGTTCTGTGAGGCGCCCGAGAGCCAGGAACCGGCGAGGAACAGGCAAACACCGATCATCAGCATTACCTTGCGACCGAAGACGTCCGAGAACTTCCCGTAAATTGGAACGGTCACCGTCGACGACAGCAGGTAGGCGCTCACTACCCAGGCGTAAAGGCTGGCACCGTTGAGGTCGGTGACGATTCGCGGTAGGGCGGTGCCAACCACGGTCTGGTCCAACGAGGCCAGAAACATGGTCAGCAGAATTGCCCCCAGGATCGTCAGCTTTGCCCGTGGGGGTAGTGACATCAGCGACGGTGCCGCGGCGCTCGGCTCGGTCACGACGTCGGGGCGGCTACCGATTTCTTGAACAGGTCCTGGGCAGCTCGTACGATGATCTCGATACACGAGTCGAGCGATATCGCTGTGCTGTCAAGGACGAGATGGTAGTGCCGCGGATCCTCCCATGCCCCGGCCCCGGGGTAGAAGTGGCGAATGTAAGCTCGCCGCGATTGATCTGTCCGCTGCTGCGTCCTCGAAGCGCTCTCGTAGTCAAGTCCTTCATGCGCCATCGCCGCTCGGCAGCGGGCCTCGACGTCTCCGTCCAGGAGGACATGGAGCACATCCGGGCGATCTTTCAGAATGAACACTCCGGCTCGGCCCAGGACCACCGCTCCCCCACCGTCGGCGAGGCCACGGATGGCCAGTTCGGTCTGGGCGATATCGGGCACCACGCCACGCTCTTCGGGCGACATAGGGACGCCAACGAATAGACCGCTGTAGCTAAGGGTGCTGTTCAGCAACCGTCCTACTGCGCTGGTGTTGTCGCCATCATCGGCCAGAGCGGTCACCAGCGGTTCGTGGATCTTTTGCGCCAATGAAGCCGGTATGGCCCGGTCGACGAAGGGCAACCCCAAGCGCTTGGCGACGGCGGGGCCGATGATGCTTCCTCGGCAGCCGTAGGTGGCCGCGATCGTAACGGTGCCCATCAGACTTATTGGTATCCTGTTTGCCTCATCCTACTCGTGAACCTCACGTAATCCTTCAGCCCGACCTTCCCGCTAGCATCGCGATGCCGGAGAACTCCACGCTCTCCGAGACGGGCGACGAGACGCAAAGGGGTCGAGGCCCTGATCAAGCGTGTCCGGGGGGATGGACTTGGTGACTACCTAGCGGTTGCGGACCGTTTCCCTGGAGGCCAGATAGGAGCGCAGCTTTCTGACCTTGGGCTGCGCGTTGATGACGATGTAGGGGTTCAGTGGATTCCGAGCCGCGTAATCTTGATGATAGGTCTCAGCTTCGAAGAAGGCCGCCAGCGGCGCGACCTCGGTGACGATCGGTGTGTCGAACACCCGGGCCTTGTCCAGTTGGTCGATGTAGGCCTCGGCAACGCGCTTTTGCTCATCATCGACGTAGAAGATCGCCGAGCGGTATTGCCGGCCGACGTCGGGGCCCTGGCGATCGCGCTGAGTCGGGTCGTGCGCAATGGAGAAAAACACTTTGAGGATCTGGCCGTAGCTGATCCGGCTGGGGTCATAGAGGACCTGGACTGACTCGGCGTGGTTCGTGGTGCCGGTCGACACCGTCTGATAGTCGGCGGTGTCGGCTGAGCCGCCCGCGTAGCCCGATTTGACAGAGGAGACCCCCTCGAGGTTCTTATACACGGCCTCCACGCACCAGAAACACCCGCCGGCCAGAACCGCCTGACTCTGTCCAGCCTTGTCGGGGAGCGCGGAGTCGACGATCGGATCAGGGAAGTCCTCGGGTGATACGCGTGCCATCAAATCATTGTAGGGGCGGCGGCAAAACGCTCGCTCAAATTAAAGCGTCGCCACGCTTGCGGGCCCGCTCGCCGTTTGAGCGGCGATGGTCACCTGGCTGTGTTCGGCCGGGATGACCACAACCGGCACCTGTGCGTGCAAGACGAGCTGATGGCTTACGCTCCCTAGCAGCAGCTCGCCGAAACCGCCCAGGCCACGGCTGCCGGTCACGATCAGATCGGCGTGCACCTGGTTCGCAATCGCGATCAGCGTCGGCGCCACTGCCGGCGCACCAGGCTCGAAGACAGTCCGATATTGGACATCGGCCTGCTTGAGGGGAGCAGACCATTCGTTTTCAAAGCGCCGGCGCAAATCATCAAGCCAATCAGCCGGTAGCTCGATGGGGGCTAACCGTAGCCGACCGCGGCGGGAGAAAGTAACTGGACCACGTGCGCGGCGACGATCTCGCCATCGAGCGACTTCGCCAGCTCAATCGCCCAGGCGAGCGCTCGCGCCGAGCCGGTCGAGCCGTCCAATCCAACAAGGATTTTCTTCGGAAGCATCGGTTGCGTCGATACCCGGCTTTCCATTCGTCATTGACCTCCTGGTGCTGACGAGGAGGCGCAGCATGAAGCCCCGCCTCCCCCGTACCTCAAGCGAGCGTAGGACGACGATTGCGGTTGACGGCGAGGAGTAGGCTGCCGGCGCTGACGACCGTGAGCAGGCCAATGATCCATGCGGCCCAGGCGATCGCGGCAACGCCGGTGAAGCCGAACACAAACGGCGAGACGAATGTGATCACCCCGAGGACCCGGAATCCTTTCTACGCCGTTCGCCTCCCGCATCGCCGCGGCTAGCAGGCCCGTGAGAACCAACAGCACGGCAAGAATGTAGGCCGTTGTCGCAGCACTCCCCCGCGAGGTATCGCCGAACACGAAAGGCGCCACGAAGAGGACGACACCGAAGATGATCGTGACATAATCCTGCCACCGCTTCTAAGCGGAGGTGAGGTGCCTGCTTCAGGGGGGAAGCGAGCGCGGCGAATTGCGTCCCGACCTCGATACCGAGATCGCCATTGATCTCCTCTTCGGGCCGATTTACTACCGCCTGCTCATGAGCGGCGAGCCGCTCACGAACGCCTTCATCGACCGGCTGGTGCGCACCGTCATGGCGTACGGCCGATGAGCCAGGCACCCGACGCCGCCACACGCTGGAAGGACGCGCTGGCGTCGTGGGCGATTCCGGATTGGATCCTCGCCCAGGCACGCGACGATCCGTGGGCCCTGCCTGTGGCCTTGTTCGAAAGCCGGCAGCTCGAGATCACCCCTTCGCATCGCCGCGCCCTCGAGGCGCTGGCGGCGGGAGGCACCGTTCTCGACGTCGGCGCCGGCCGCTGTGCCATGTCGCTGCCGCTGCGCCCTCCCGCGCAGCGGATCGTCGCGGTCGATAGTGCGCCCGCCATGCTCGAGAACAGCCCAGCTGACGTCACCGTCCTTGGCCGCTGGCCCGACGTCTCGCCTCAGGCGGGACGGGCAAGCGTGGTCGTCTGCGGCCACGTCCTGTACAACGTCGGCGAGCTCACGCCGTTCATCACGGCACTGAACGATGCGGCGACGCGTCGGGTCGTGATCGAGGTGACCCGCTCCCATCCACGGAATCGGCCGCTGGAGCGGGCGCTCTGGCGGCATTTCTGGAACCTGGAGCGACCGGAAGGGCCAGGCTGGGAGGATGCGCTCGCGGTGATGCGCGATAGCGGCATCGACCCGAGCGTCGAGCTGTGGGAATCGGAGCAGCGCGGCGGCTTTCCGAGCCTGGAGGAACTGGTTTCGTGGATGCGGCAAACGGTATGCCTCGATCGCGCTCGGGACGATGAGGTCCGCGCCATCGTTCTACAGCACGTGGTGGAGCGCGATGGACTCTGGCGTTTGTCGACGGAGCCGCGTGCGCTGGCGACCCTCTGGTGGGACGTTTTTCAATGAAGACCGGAGGAGGCGTCATGCGCGACGCCTCCTCAAGCTTGCCGACGAATGCCGGCTCAGTCCGACGCGCTAACCGTGAAATCCGCCGTCATGCTGCCAACCTGAACTCGATAGGCTCCTGGTTCGACTCTCGCCGCCGCAGCAGGAGAATCACAAGTTTTTTCGGCCGCCCCGCCGGCGTGAGCCCAAGGTAGGGTCCACCGACCAGCCACAGAACCGGAGAAGTACTCAGACGAGTACTCATCTTTGGGAAGACCGCGATCGTGGAAGGTCTACGGAGAGGATGGGGATGCGCGCCGGCTGGCTCTTAAGGAACCCGGGCGCTACTCAACCCAGCAAACCAGCTGGGTCCGCGAGTTGAGTCCGAGCATGGGGCATCCTCAGGCCGCTCGAGCGCGGCGCGGCCGAACCGCCTTCTCGGTAGCGGCGAGGATCGAGGCGAAGGCGGGGCGAAACAGGAACAACGGGCCGGCCGCCACCACCAGCGTCCAGGAGCCGCCGAGCAGGTCGAGCACGAGCATGGGGCCGGCGATCCAGGTGATGATCAGGTCGACCGCCAGCAGCTCGGGCCTGAAGAGTCCGGACCGCGCCAGCGAGAGGCCGCGGGCCAGCCAGAGGATCCCGGCGAGGAAGACGCGGTTGAAGAGCACGAAGGCGCTGCCCGCGGTCAGGGCGGCTTCCATCGGGCCGAGCACGGTCACAGGCACGAGGGCGGCGGCCCGATGGTAGAGGACGCAAGCGATCGCCGCGGCCAGGAAATACCCGAAGACGTTGAAGCTCTGGATGTACCAGCGACGGCGGACCCGGAGCTGTTCGCCGACATGGATCAGGAGGATGAAGGCGACCAGCTGGGGGGCGCTGAAGGTCGCCGCGGCGACCACGATGAAGGGAAGGGTGGCCTGGTAGGACTGGTGGCGGGGGGCCTTGATCGGGAAGGCGTGGGCGATGACACCCAGGCTCGTGACCAGCAGGAAGTCGAGGAGCGAGGCGGAGGGCAGTCGCTGCGTGAGCAGGGCCAGCGCGGCCGCCAGGGCGAGCAGGCCGAGCCCGGTGATGTAGATGCGGGCCTGGCTTGATAGCGGCTTCGTCTTCATCTTCAGCTGCCCCAGCTGACGCTGCTCCAGGAGACGGCGTTCCAGGACACGGAATCCCAGCTGACGCTGTCCCAGGACACCGAGTCCCAGGAGACCGAGTCCCAGGAGACCGTGGAGGTGCTCGTGAGGGTGTTCGCCATCATGTACATGACCTGGAGGTAGTTGTTGGGGATCAGCCCCAGATCGGCGGTGCCGACCAGGCCGGTGTAGTTGATGGCGTGCAGCGCGTCGGGATAGCCGGCACCGGCGCCAAGGGGAAGGCCCGCGGAGCCGAAGACGGTCGCCGTCCGGGCCAGCAGCGCCTTGAGCTGCGCCGGGCGTGCGCTGGGATGGGCCTCGAGGTAGAGGGCCGAGAGTCCAGACACTTCGGCGGCCGCCATCGAGGTGCCGGCCAACTGGATGTACTGGGTCCCGACCAGGTAGGCGGGGTAATACAGAGCGAAGGAGCTGCCGGCCGCCAGCGTGGTGACGATGTGCCGGCCGGGGGCGACCAGGTCAGGCTTCAAGAAGCCGTCCTGGGTCACCCCGTAGCCGGAGAAGGTGGCGACGGTATCGTCGCTGGGCTTCGGGGTGTCGTTGTCGTTGGACGCGCCTACCGTGATGACGTAGGGATCGTTCGCGGGCGCGTAGAGCATGGTGTTCGGCCCGCTGTTGCCGGCGGCCACGACCACCGCGATGCCCTTGAGCCACGCGAACTCGACCGCCGCGTCGAGCGCGCTCGTGGTGTAGCTCTCGGCATACGTCGAGACGAGGGAGAGGTTGATGACGCGGATGTTGTAGGTTGCCTTGTTGTTGACCGCCCAGACGATGGCGTTCATGATCGCCGAGGCCGGGGCGGCGCCGGTGCCGTCGTTGACCCGAAGGTTGAGCAGGTTCACCTGGGGCGCCATGCCGATGTACTGGCCCTGGCTCGCGCTGCCGTTCCCGCCGATGATGCCGGCGATGGCGGTCCCATGGCCGAAGTCGTCATTGGCGGTCGTGACGTTGGGGTTGAAGTTCAGGTTCACGAGCACGCGGGTGCCCAGGTCGGGGACCGCCTGGACGCCGCTGTCGATGACGGCCACCCCGATCCCGTTCCCGGTCAGGGGTGCCCAGGTATTGCTCCAGACGGGTACGGCGTCGAGGATCCACGGATAGATGCTCACCAGCTCAGAGGCGTTGTACGGCGTGTCGGACAGCCGTACCGGGGCGTCATACACGACCCGCACGATGTTCGGATCGGCCGCGAAGTGCGCGATCCACGCCGGGCTCAGGACGGCCGACACCCCGTGGGCGATGGGAACTCGCACCGCGCCCTTGATCCCGCTGCGACGGAGATCGGAGA
>Ga0070697_100000100_pt1 | contig 70649 bp, 55 predicted proteins | sample KBSK1501metaG_FD_65475 | JGI IMG/M metagenome (GOLD analysis project Ga0070697, IMG submission 65475) | Corn, switchgrass and miscanthus rhizosphere microbial communities from Kellogg Biological Station, Michigan, USA - KBS K1-50-1 metaG | ecosystem: Host-associated > Plants > Roots >... | reverse complement strand
ACGCAGGTGCCAAGGGGGCGCATTCCCCCGCCTTCTTGGAGTCAACTGGAGCAGCCTGCCGCGCCACTCGGTCAAGCCTTCGGCGAAATCGGCGGGATTCACTGCGCGCTGTTGAACGATCTCACCAGTCTCCAGCCGAACCTTTCGCAGTGACGATCGTCCAGTGATGCCGATGCTTTCATAAAGGAATCCGTCAATATAAATCAGCCCCTGCGTGTAAGCCTCAGTATCGTGTGGGTACTCGGCAACGATCTCGTATCCAAAAACGCTGCCCACAGCCTGCGTTTTGCGTACGGCTACGGGCGTGGGTGGCGCCGTTGTAGAGCGGCGGCGTTTCAGAAGGATTACTGCAATGGTTGCCAGTACCAGCAATCCGATGACGATTATCCCGATTCGCTTCACGCTCATAACGGTCTGACAATCCACTTTGGTCCTGCGGTGAGTTGACCTTCAGGCGTGACCGCAATTTCGCCAACCTTATTGCCGTTCAAGAGATCGACTTCATAAAGATATTTTGGCGTGTCGAGCTTGATAACTCTTCCATCCTTGAGTTCGTTGCGAACTTCGCCGCGGGCAATTTGCTTTATTGTGCCACCGCTTTCCAAATCGCGTCCAAGGCGGGAGCGGGAGTCCTTCTTTGAACGAAGAGCGAGTTGTTCTTAGTCTGTTTACGCTTTCCTGAGAACAGGCATCAACCCCAGGACCGGAAAGGGCTCTTGCCTTATTAGAAGGTCCAGCTTGAGTTCTATGTAGCCCGGAAACCGTGATCCTGTGCAAATACCATCGCTTGGGCACGCGTCCAAACGCCGAGCTTGTCGAAGAGATTGGAGACGTGATTGCGTACCGTCTTTTCGCTGATGGAAAGGCGCTCCGCAATCTCCGCGTTACCAAGACCTTCAGTAATCAATGTGAGCACTTCTCGCTCGCGCGGGGACAGTGAGCTGAAAGCGGAGTCCTCACCGCGACTCGAATGCTTGAGTCCCATGAAATCCAACACTTCACTGCAGAAGCGTTCCCAGGCTGGTTCGTTCTCAAGGAGGATGTGGTTCTTCGAGTCCAGCTCGATGAACTGAGCGCCTGGGATTCCGGCGGCGAGAATGTGCCCCTCTGAAATCGGGACAACGTCATCGTTACGCGAGTGCAGCACTAACGTCGGCGCGTGGACCTTTCCGAGAAGTTCAACGACGTCGATGGTTGCCCGCGTCTCAAGAAGGCGAGCGGCGATCTCAGGCGACGTTGTCTTCCGGCAAAGATCATTGAACCAGCCCATCTGTTCCTCGGTTGCCCCAGGAATGAATCGTGACGTGAATACTTGGCGAAAGGCGGGATTATCCTTGCCCCATCCAAGACGAGTCATATCGATGAGCGCCCGGTAGAGGCGCTCTTTGTCCGGGTCGCCACGTCGAAACGTCCCGCGGGCGTAGCCGCCGTAGAGCAGGATTTGCGAAACTCGCTCGGGGTGCCTCACTGCATAAGCGAGGCAGGTCGCCGCCCCCTGAGAAATCCCTAGCAGCGCGAACGGCTCCTGAGGATCGGCCACCGCGACTACGGCCTCTAAATCCTCCACCCATCGCTCGAAGGAGAGGTCGCCGACATTCCAGTCAGTCATCCCGCACCCCCGTTCATCGTGACGTACGAAGCGGAAGTGCTCGCTGAAGAAGCGGATCCAGTGCCGCCAGACCGGACTTTCCCATTCATATTCGAGGTGGGTCAGCCAGTTGGCAGCCTTGATTAGCACGGGGCCAGCACCCGCCTCAGCCCAGGCGAGTTGGACCCCATCCCCAGTGCGCAGATACCGAATTCGCTGGGTGGCTCTCTTGATCATGGAACATCACTTTCGCTCGCCCAACCGGGACGAAAGTCCCGGGGTAAACCCACCGGAGTATATCCAAACGGGACGAAACTCCCATAGCGTGTTAGCGCCAAAAGTCCCATTCTATTTGACCCAAGGAGAAGATCTCGATGGTTTCGCAGGAACAGGGCACAGGAGGCGTTTGCTTTCTGCGATTAGTTACTTCATGACCCAATTAGCAGAGATGGAGGCAATGCAATGCTTAAGCGAATCCTATTCTTTGTCTACGGAAGTCTCAGCTATCTGATCTTTCTGGGAACGTTTCTGTATGCCATCTGTTTCATCGGCAACTTCGGCGTGCCGAGGACACTCGACGGGCCGGCGAGCGGGCCCCTGGGCGTCAGTTTCGCGATTGACGCGGGGCTGCTGGCGCTCTTCGCGGTGCAGCACAGTGTCATGGCCCGCAAATGGTTCAAGGATTGGTGGACCCGGATCGTGCCGACGCCGATTGAACGTTCTACCTACGTTCTATTCTCGAGTCTCGCGCTCATTTTGCTGTTCTGGCAGTGGCGTCCGCTGGGCGGGGTAATCTGGTCCATCGAGGATCCACTCGGTCGGCTCGTGCTGCGTGCGTTGTTTGCTTTCGGCTGGGGCTTACTGCTTCTCTCGACTTTTCTGATCAACCATTTCGACCTTTTCGGCGTGCGTCAGGTTTGGCTTTATTTGTTAGGCCGGCCCTACAAGAGCCTCCGCTTCGCTACTCCCGGTCCATACCGGCTGGTGCGACACCCACTCTACGTCGGCTGGCTATTCGCATTCTGGATGACACCGGTGATGACGCTCGCGCACCTGCTCTTTTCGATCGCTACGACCGCTTACATCCTGTTGGCAATCCAGTTCGAGGAACGAGACCTGGTCCGTGACCACGGAGACGCCTACGAAGAGTACCGCCGAGCCGTGCCGATGCTGGTCCCCTTCGTCGGCAAGCGCGGCTTTAACCGAGGGACAGGAACCGTTAAGGTAGGGTCGGATCGGGGTTATTGGACAAAAAGGGATCAGGATGAGGCGATGACAAAAAAATCTAGCGCTTAAGCCGCGGATTAAGAAACCCTTACTTTATTTGTTCCGTTGGTTCGGGATTCGAATTCCTAGCGGGGGCAGCAATCAAATGGCGTACTAGTTCTTTGGGATCTCACTGACTGCCAGTTTCACCCTGCGGCCGGCAGGGTTGTCCTTTCTCGTATTGTCTCAAATCCGTCCTCAGTTTTGGCAGGAGATCGGTTTTGTGTTCCTGCTCGGCCACGGCAATCAGTTTTCGCTGCAACACGGCTGCTTCATCACAGCGCGCCAGTTCAGCCAAAGCCATCGCGACCAGCGCACCGTGCTGTAATGATCCGCTTTGCTTGAACACCATTTGAGCAAAGTTGAGCGCCCGGGCACCATCACGCAGGTCATACCGTGGCGATGCAGCGAGCAGATAAGCGAGCATCACAATAGTTTGCCCTTTTTGGGGGTTTCGCGCGTGCCCCTTTTCCAGACTCTCCACTGCTTGCTTGTACTGCCCCATTCGTTGCAGAAGTTTCACCTGTTCCAGCAGCGCTTCTTCATTGTCAGGATCGGCCAAGGCCACTCGCGAGAATTCTGCGAGTGCCTCTTCCAGGCGTTCGGATTTCATTAACTCTCGAGCCAGTAGGAACCGCGCGCTGAGATCGTTTGTGTCAAGCCTGAGGACAGCTTGCAGATGGACCATTGCCTGCTCATGCTTGTTTTCCTTGCCCAACAGAATGGCCAGATTGTAATGCGCATTGCTATTTGTGGAATCGATACGAAGAGCTTCTTCATATTGGTCAGCCGCGCCCTTTAGATCCCCAGTCGAGACGAGTACGGCGCCCAGGTTCACGTGCGCCGGGATACTGTTACGGTTTGCCGCAATTGCCTTGCGAAACTCATCCGCCGCTTCTGCATATCTCCGCGCCTCCACGGCCAGATTGCCGCGAATCACGTGGATACGCTCCCCCTTGATCAACTCCTGCAGTCCGTCTACCAGCGGATCGTTGACTCGCACGCCTACGGAACCTTGTTGCGCCAGGTGGGCCGTCGCTTTCTCGGTGTTGCCCAGCCCGCGATAGGCCATGGCCAGAGAATAATGAATTCGATTTGCTGCCGGTATCAGCCGGAGCGCCTTCTCAAAATTGTTGATTGCCTGACCGTAACTTCGCTGCGACAGAGCGACCTGTCCCAGCCCGTAAAGCGCCGCCGCAGAATTCTCGTCAATCACCAGCGCTGCGTTGAAGTTCTCTTTCGCGTCTTCCAGCCGATCTAGTTGCAGATAGATGTTACCGAGATTCACGGGCACGGCCGCGTAGTCCGGACGCAAACCACGCGCGACTTGGTAACCACGTATCGCGTCGTTGAAGCGACCTTCCTGCTCGTCCAGCTTGGACAGGAGATAGACCCAGCGAAACTCTTTTGGTGTCAGATGCGCAGCGTTGAGGTAGCACTCGCGGGCCGGAGAGTTGAGCGAATAAGCGTGGTAGCTTTCCGCCATGGCGCCGTAAGCATTGCTCAGCGTCGCTTCACTGCTGTTAGCCTTCACCGTTTTGGCAAGCGAGGATTGTAAGGACATCAGTTGTTCGCGGACATCGGCTTCCAACTTCGTCAAATCCGGCCAATGAACTGGCACGAGGTTGGACCTGGGAGCTGGTAGAAGCTCATCAGGCCGGTTGGCGTTTTGCGAGCGAACTTCAAGTAAGGACGAGAAGATTGTCAACAGCGCCAGGCCAAGTACTCCCTCTCGAAAGGCGCGAGTCCTGCTTCTCTGGGCGAGGGGGCTCATTGCTTCTGCGACCCCGTGCCTTCCCGCAACGTAACGTATTGATCAACTGGAGTACCTTTCCACTCCTCGACGGTGCCGTCGGGCCAAAGTACTCGTACAGGTTCAACCGCAGCAGCACCGCCCAATCCTACAAGCACGCGCGGATCATTTGCCGACAGATAGCTGCCGTCGGTCCTCACGCGCCGCCAGCGGAAATTGTTTTTCGATATCACGATCTCCACTTGCGCACCCAAGGCGTAGCGGCCGGCGTTTTTGCTGATCAGCTGCAGTCCCAACCAGTGGTTTCGGCTGCCGACTTGATTCAGAAACAGCCTCGCCGGCCCATTGCTGTTGGTCACCAATACGTCCGTGTCGCCATCATTGTCGAGGTCGCCGAAGGCCGCCGCGCGACTTACCTCGAGCAACTGAAAGCCGACGGCAACATTATCTGTGACCTCGACAAATTTTCCCCTGCCATCGTTGTGGAAGAGCTGGTTCGGCTGACCCAGCGGATAGGGATCGCCCTTACGCATCAGCGGCAAAAATTGTACCGCTCCGTTGGCGACCAACAGATCGAGCCAGCCATCATTGTCATAATCAAAGAACGCTGTGCCAAAACCTGTGAAACGATGCCCCGGCATTCCCAGACCTGCCTCGCGGGTACGATCCTCAAAAAGGGCTTTACCCAGATTCACGTAAAGCGTGTTCGTCTCGTCCATGAGGTGGGTGACAAAGATGTCTTCGGTGGCATTGCCATCGAAATCTCCAGCATCCACACCCATACCGGCCTCTGCCTTTCCATCTCTGTTAACGGCGGCGCCGGCCAGGAATGCTTCGTTCTTAAACGTTCCGTCCTTCTGGTTAAGCCAGAGCTGATTGGGATCACCATCGTTGGCGATGTAAATGTCTGTCCAGCCATCACCATCAAAATCCGCGCTGACCACACCCAATCCGTGACCGAACTCTTTGTCCACGCCTGCACTGACAGTGACGTCTTCAAATGTACCGTTGCCTTTGTTGTGAAACAGGCGATTGCCGGGCGCGCGAAAAACACGTGGTGTGCAATAGTCTCTTGCGCTGGTGACGGCGTAACAAGTGGGACTGTTCGTGGCGGAAAAATTGGCGTAGTTCACTACCATCAAATCAAGCCAGCCATCCCGGTCATAGTCAAAGAAGGCGGCGCTCGTACTCCAGCGTGGATCATCCGTCCCGGTTTTTCCCGTGACTTCGGAAAACGTACCATCACCTTTGTTCAGGTACATCTGGTTGGCACCGAGATTTGTAATGTACAGATCGGCCCAGCCATCGTTATTGATGTCGCCGACTGCGACGCCCATCCCGTATCCGTCGGCCACGATGCCACTCTTTTCAGTTACATCAGTAAACTTGAGGCTGAACTTGTGTGTCCGGCTGCCGTCCTTGCCGGCCACGAGGTCGTTGCGGAAGAGCCGGCTGCGCGGTAATCCCGGACCGCGCCACGGAAACTGCGTACGCGCTGGTTGCGCTCCCGGTTCCAGCACGTTGCCCTGTACGAGAAAAACGTCCAGGTCGCCATCGTTATCAAAATCGAAAAGGGCCACTCCACTGCCCATAATCTCGGGCAAATACAGTTTTCCAGTCATGCCGTTGTAGTGTTGGAACTTGAGTCCCACCTGCTCCGCTACCTCCTTGAAGATTGGTAACGAGGATGCAGTCGCGCGGGCTGGTTGCGGTTGAGCTGCCAGCCGAAACGGGAGGTAACACTGACCGATAATGAGAAGTGGCAGGACTATGAACTTTTTTCGCATCAGAATGAGAGCTAATTATTATTCCATTCGAATGTGCGCACGCAAACGTAACCCGGATGGCGACAAGTCTCATAAGTCTCCGGTGCGTCTGAAGAGAAGCCCTTCGAGTTTATCGGTGGCCGCTTTTTCCTTTCGGTAGCCGCTGATTTCCCAGGGCCGCATCAAAAACGCTCCATCAGGCTGAGAAAAGTCACTCATCACCGGCCCTCTCACCATTCGCCACCCACCTTTTGAATAGCCTGCAATCGTCGATTCGCAGGCAGGTGTACGAACAAACGCAGTGGCCGGAAAATTGCCCCGAGTAGTGAGACGATTTAGGTCGCGAGAGTCTATCAAGAGACTGATGCAAGCAAATAGCGGGCGATTCTCAAGTGGAAATCGTGGCAGATCGCAGGTTCAACTTGCGTTGGGCCACGATGTTTTCGAATTCGCCTTGAGCAACTAGTTGCCCGGCCGGAGGCCAGCGTTGTGAACCCATCATCGCCAACCATCATCACTAACATCTTGCCAGTCGTCGGGGCTTCGGCCACATGCAAGCTCTTAGGCCATAAAGTCCACCACACTACAATCGCTAAAGACTCTGCCACGCGTTGCGCTCGCTGTGGCGCAGCAATTCTTGATCTGGGCCACAGCGTTTCAAGGGTTGCTCATACGCTGTCCTGCTTTTTCGGCTGGCATCACTACGTCGCGGTTGCCAGGCGCGCAGCCCACAATGAGTACGTCTGCGAAAGGTGCGGACACCCGCTGCTTTTCGAGTTAGCCCGCGACCCCTATTCCAGCCGTGACAAATTCAAGAAGAAAGTTAATTACGCCTGCGGTCTTTTTGGCCATCGCGTTCATATTGTGGAAACGGGATCGAAAACAACTGAGTACGCGTGCCGATGTGGACACTCGTTCGTCAAGACACAAAAAGCGCTCACCTTGATCCGGCACCCGCTGACCTGCGTAGTGCTTGGCCACTTCCTCATGGTCAACAAGCTTCGAGGCGAGTGGACCGAATACGTCTGCATCCGTTGCGGTCATCCCTTCTGCTTCAGGCTCGCCACCTACGGTCAGCTCGAAAATCCGGAGACACGAGTGCATGTATGATTACGCCCAAACCGAGGTTCGAGCGACTAGCCACTGGCGCAGTTACGTTGCCCTCCTCCGCCTTCATTATCACTGCAGTTTCGTCGGGGTTCTGCTGGGCATTCTGGTCGTCACACGCCATTGGCCGGGACTGTTGCTCTGGCGCACCTTCCTGCTCTACGTGTCCTTGAATGTACTGTTATACGGCGGGCTTTATACGCTCAATGCGATTACCGATGCCGAGGCAGACAGCCGCCACCCTCTGAAGCAGACTCGACCGGTTGCCTCGGGTGAGATTTCGCGAAAGGCAGCAGGATGGTTTGCCGCCGGTCTGATCGCTGCTGGTTTCGTGACCGGCTGGGCATGGCTGGGACCGGAGATTATGCCCGTCTACCTACTGTTTCTCACGCTGAACGTGTCGTATTCCCTTTGCTTCAGGAATCTCTTGGTGCTCGACGTGATTTTCAACAGCGCCACGCATCCGCCGCGCTTCTGGCTGGGCATGTGGCTCGCGGGCGGCGACTTTGCGTGGGAGTGGCTGGCCCTGGTGTTCCTGTTTGCAATCGGCCTGTCCGCCAGCCGGCGCACGGTAGATCTAAATCACGGTTCATGGAAATCACGTCGCTCACTTCCAAAATACTCAAGGCTCAATCTGTTAGTAATCAAGAGCGCGGCCTTCGGCGCGATTGTCTTACTATGGATCGTGAGTCGACCCACTTTCCAGATTCCGTATATTGTGACGGTTTGCGCGTACGTTGTGTGCGTTGGTGGAATCGAAGCCATACCGAGGATTCGCGCGCTCTTCGAAAGGTTATGGCTCAGATGAAGCGCTACGTTTCTCTCGCCACATCAATTCTTGCATTCGTGGCCTACAGCTTCTTTCTGTGGATGTTCTTTGCGGCCGCGACGCTTGAACAGACGGCGGACGTGGGCGGAATTTCTGGTTCTCCCGGCCGAGACGCGCACGCAGTTGCGTATGAATTTGCAGCCAGGTGGCGGCACGGGATGGCCGGGAATTCGCCGCTCTACATGCCCGGGTTCTTTGCTGTCGCAATCGCAATTTGGTTCTGGTGCGCCGGCATGAGCTTGCCGCGAATGCTCGCGGAGGGCTTGCCTCTTCTTGGTTTGGCAGCCGTGTGCTCTGCCCTGCTCGCACCTTACGCCGCTCCACGGATCCTGTCAGACTTCGTTGCACAAGAAAGCTTCAACGTCTCTCACGCTTCGTCGTCCGGGACGTGGATAGCCTCGGCCCAGGGTGTCTTTAGTTTGCTGACCTGGAGTACGGTCGTCATTGCCTCGAGGTGGTCCATCAGGCTCAGATCTCTAAAGCCTCTGCTGGTTCCTCTCGGCCTTAATTTCGTTCTGGCGTTCGTGCGTCCCTGGACGGTGGCGGATTTTACCTCCCGGTGGTTAAGACAAGCCTTCGACGGCGAACCTGCCGCCGTAATCTCTTTCCTGCTTGTGCCGCTGATTTCAGGGCTGCTGGCCTGGGTCGAGCTACGACCAACGCACCAGAAGACTGGGCGGCGCAGAAAAGAGAATCGTATTCAGAGTGAGCAACGGAAAGTTGGAAACCTCTGATTCGTCCGTCCTTGTTGATATTCCTCAAACCGTCTCATAATCTCTTGGTTCGGGTTTCAAATCTGCAGGGCCCCAATCAACTGGAGATCTTTCAGTAGTTCTGCGCCCCACCGAAATCAAATCGCATTAGAGAAACGACAGGTGACTAAACCTTTTCCCAACATGAAAACTCTGGTGAACTTGAGAACACGCACTTTCGTGGCGTTAATACTGCTTGCACTAATTTGTTCGTCATTGATTTGCGTTAGCGCCCAGCAAAAAGAAAAATCGACTCAAACTAAACAAGAAGTAAAACCAGGCGCGGCTGACCAGCAGGCTCGGCGGCGGGCAGATGCGCTGCTCGCTCAAATGACGCTTGAGGAAAAGCTCGGGCAGCTCAATCAACTTTTCTTTTTCAGCTTTCAAAAAGAAGAGTCAATGAACGCCGGAATTCGAAAAGGTGAGATCGGATCATTACTCTTCGTCACCGATCCAGCGATAATAAACCGCTTTCAAAAAATCGCGGTCACCGAATCTCGTCTCAAAATTCCGCTTATCTTCGGTTTCGACGTCATTCACGGTTTTCACACGATCTTTCCGGTGCCAATTGGAATGGCTGCTTCGTGGGATCCGAAAATGGTCGAGGGGGCACAAACGGTTGCCGCTCGTGAAGCGAGAGCCGTCGGCATCAACTGGACGTTTGCGCCGATGGTAGACATTGCGCGCGACCCACGCTGGGGGCGCATCGTTGAAGGCGCCGGTGAAGATCCCTATTTGGGTGCGGCGATGTCAAGAGCACAAGTGCGAGGATTTCAGGGTGATCGCATCGGTAGCCCTGAACACCTCTTAGCCTGCGTCAAACATTTCGCCGGCTACGGCGCTGCCGAAGGCGGGCGCGATTACGATGCGGCCAATATCTCAGATGCGCAACTCTGGAACGTTTATCTGCCACCGTTCAAGGCGGCAGTTGACGCCGGAGTCGGCAGCGTGATGAGCGCTTATATGGACTTAAACGACGTACCAGCGACGGGAAATCGCTGGCTGCTGCGGGACGTTCTGCGAAAAGAATGGAAATTCGGCGGGTTTGTCGTGAGTGACGCAAATGCCGTAAGCGATCTGCAAACTCACGGATATGCACGAGACGGGCAGGATGCAGCGGTTAAAGCGCTGACCGCCGGGGTCAACATGGAAATGTCTTTCAGCGCCGCGGTCTATCTCAAAAACCTTGCTAACGCGGTCAAGCAAAAGCAGGTTTCTATTAAAGACATCGATGACATGGTGCGCCCGCTGCTTGAAACAAAAATCAAACTAGGTTTATTTGAGAATCCCTACGTGGACGAAGCGAAAGTAGAATCAACTTTTGATAATCCTGAGCATCGCGAGGCTGCTAAGACTGCGGCTGAGCGCTCGGCAGTGCTTTTGAAAAATCAAAATAACCTGCTGCCTCTAAACAAAACTGCTTACAAAAAAATCGCCGTCATCGGCCCCCTCGGTGATTCGAGACAGAACATGCTCGGCTCGTGGACCTTTGCGATGGACATAAATCGGACATCGACAATTCTTGCCGGGTTAAAAACTAAACTTGGCACCGGTACTGAGGTCGAATTTGCACCCGGTGTCCAGATCGATCGCTTTTCCAATCCGTCGATCTTCGACATGATGTTGAAAGAAAAGCATCCGCCTGCCTGGACGGAAGTGCAAGCAGCGGATGAATTCAAGAAGGCGGTAGATTTGGCGAAAGACTCGGATATTGCCGTGATGGTACTGGGCGAAAATCAGGATATGAGCGGCGAGAATGCATCGCGCTCGACGATCGATTTGCCGGGACGACAATTGGAGTTGTTACAGGCGGTGACGGCAGCCGGCAAACCAGTCGTGCTGGTGCTCATGAACGGTAGGCCGCTCGATATTACCTGGGCGGCGCAAAACGTGCCGTCCATCCTTGAAGCCTGGTATCCCGGCAGCGAGGCTGGGAATGCTGTTGCCGATCTATTATTTGGCGATGCCGTTCCCGGCGGGAAACTACCATTCACCTGGGTTAAAAACGCAGGGCAGAGTCCGTTCTACCATTCACACAATCTGACCCAGAATCCTGGTGAGCAGGAAAAAAGATACTGGAACGAGAAAGCGGTTCCCCTCTATCCGTTCGGTTATGGTTTGAGCTATACGAGCTTTGCCTTTTCTAATCTCAAGGTGTCTCAGCCTGAAATCAAAATCGGAGAGACCGTCGAAGTTACCGTCGATGTCAAAAATACGGGCACTCGCGCAGGTGATGAAGTCGTCCAGCTTTATATCCACCAGCAGGCGGGCGGCGCTTCGCGTCCGATCCGCGAACTGAAAGGTTTTGAGCGCGTGGCTCTCGCCGCTGGAGAGATAAAAACCGTCCGCTTCAAACTTAGGCCGAATGAGTTGCGCTACTGGAACGCCGCGGCAAGAGATTGGGTGCAGGAGGCAGAAACTTTCGACGTCTGGGTAGGCAATGATTCTTCTGCGTCTTTACACTCAACGTTTAGAGTTACTCCATAACTGACTCCCGATGACGTGATCACCAGGGAACGACAAAACTGCCGAAGCGACTTTGAAACTCGCTCGCTTCGGCAGTTTCTCTAATCAGTTAACGCTTCCGACCTAGTTTCTGGAAATCGCTAACGCTTTATCCAACCCATCGCCTCCCCGATGTTGCGCGTGGACAAAGAGCGTTGTCCCGCTAAGATCGAAATAGATGCCGGTCGGCTCAGCGTTGCAGTCGGTGAGACTTGCAAATCTCACTACTGACGAGGCTGGGCCATGGCTATCGCCTCCGGCTGACGGCGTGGCAACCCAGATGTCATCACCGCGTCCAGTGGTAGGCGCCGTTGCCGGGTCTTCGGTTATGTAGAGGTTTCCGTTCTTGTCGAGGGCAACATTGTCTGGCCATTCGAAATCGGCGGGTGCGTTCAATCCAACTCGCACATAATCGGAGACGAATGCCGTTTCCTTGTCTCGTCCTCCCTTTGATTCGCGCAAATCGATTGACAGGATTCGATTATCACCAGGACCCGTGACCGCAACATACATGGTGTTGGCACCGCCATGATTGTTGCCGGTTGAGGTCGCGATCTCGACGTCCTCTGGACGGTTGTAACCAGTTGCCGCGACAGCGGCGGCGGCGACATCTGCGTTTGCTTCCACTGCTGCTTGATTGAGTAACAGCCACCGCGCTTCGCCAGTACGGTCGCCGGTGGGCTCGACGATTTTCAAAGCATAAGTTTGCCCAGTCGAAAGGTCACCTGAAACGTCAGGAACGAACTTAAAGATGTAGCCTGGATTGCTCTCACTGATGCTGTAGAGATTTCCCTGTGGGTCAAACCGCATGCCTTCATGTGACTTGCGACCTATGGCTGGTCGTGCTGTTGCGGTACCAGAATCCGGATCAATCTCATAAACCAATCCTCCGGCGCGCTCCTCAGCAATTAGGAGTGTTCCCCATGGTGTCCAGACAATGCCGTCAAGTCGGCCCCACTCTGGACGTTGGGCGAGAATCCGAGTTTCGCCAGTCCAGAGATCCGTAACCGAAACCGCGCCGTTACTTCCAAGTTCATGCGTACGATATAAGAATCGGCCAGCCTGTCTCCCATTTTCGTTAAGAGTGTTCATGTCGGGCACATCAGGAAACTGCGGTTGACTGGCAATAATGTTTTGCGCATAACCGTCGGGCAAAACAAAGGGTTGTGAAGCGTTGCCACCCGGAGTGCAGGCCGCCGAGGTAAGCAGCGGCTCAAACTGGAATGGACCTTTGGTTTCACTTGGATTAACAGGAATGGGGGCAGCTGCTGACGACAGGCCTCCAGGAATGATGGCTGCCATCACTATTGCTGTGGCGATTGCCACATGAATTTTGTTCAAGGTTGGTGTTCTCTTTGTCGTTGACATTAGCAGTAATCCTTTCGTGGTTTGATGTCCGGAATTCTCTTTCGATCTTGGCGCACACTTCGCCTCCGATTCAGACGGTTTCTCACCCTGAAACTAATTGGCTCCGTCACTTTTTTATTGATGTTGTCGAACTCAGGCTACGAGTTAGTTACGGTGATCATAAATGAGCGTTAACTCGTTGAGCCGTTGCAATCGGATTGGTGAACGTCCGACTTAAAAAAGAGGAGCCTTCGAGCTGCGACTGCCAAAACTGCGAGAGGCACGCGTTGCTCGAAGACTCCACCAGCCGACTGTTCAGTCGGTCAGTACATCATGAAGGACCGTCAGGATTAAGCGGACTAGCCGCTCCTTCACTGAAGGGCCTTCTTAACTTGCCCTGGAGGGTACAAGGGTCCAGGGAGGAGTTGCTCCTCAAAGTTCAGGAGCGAAGGTTCAATGGCGAAAGAATAGAGTTGGGTCGCTATGGTCGGATTCAAGTCGTTATCGCTGATGACGTAGAGTACGTGTTTGCCGTCTCCCAAGTCGGGTCCCCAGGCAAGCCCTTCGATCTTTTCGGCAATCGTCGGTGTCAGGTTAAAGACAGGATCAAGTAAATCAATAAACAAGGTCTTGGTAACCGGCACTACGCCGACTGGCAAGGCGCCGGCTGGCAGACTGTCAATTCCTGAGACATCGGTCGCTGGGGTGAGATCGATCTTATAGATTTTTTTCCTGGTTGGCGCCTGAGGTGGCGATTGCAGGTTGGAACGGTTGTCTCGTTCAACCACCAGAAATTCATGGTCATTAATAGCGAGTAGCTCGCACACGCCCTGCCCGCGGTTGATGGCCTCCAAAACATAGACGTATTCATGGGTCTCACCGGTCAGGACATCTATCTTGAGAATCCGGTTCTTCAGTCCAAGCCGATCAGTGGTTCCCGGGGTGAGCCCGTGGTCTTGAAGCAGAGCGTTTTGCATCATGCCAAATAGAAACCTACCGTCGGGGCTGATCGCTAACCCCTCCATTCCACGATTACCTTGTCGGCCAGCCGTGTTGCCTAGTAACTCGGCGTTTGGATCTGAACTCGGATTAGCGATCGCGAATCGTGACGGCAAGGCTAGCCGACGCAGGAGATGACCCTGTCGATCAAATTCAAAGAGGTATGGACCATATTCGTCTGAGATATAGAAAGTCCCATTGGCCCCTACTCGAATGCCCTCTGGATCAAGCCGAAGCGTCGCAAAGTCGTTGTTCAAAACAAACGCTCCAGCCGCACCGACAAACGCTTGATTGGATTCATTCTTCAGAATGCGAGTGTCCAGCAGCACCGTTTGGATATTTGGAAACGGAGCGTCCAGGTCGGTTGTGATGTGTAAGAAATGAAAGCGATCAACGTATGGCACATCCGTCAAACCGTCAAACGGGCCGCGATCGGGCGCCGCAATGAAGACGTTGTCATGCCCGGTGTAAGTCAGGTCAGACCCAAAACCGCCGAAAATCGACTTTGAAACGCAATTGGCTGGTACTGCTGCCTGGCAGATATTCCCCGTAAGCCCAGACTTGTCGAGTGCCGAGGCACTCACCAGTCCTTTGCCAATCAACGCAATTCCGGGAGTCACTGGCGGTGGACTGACGACGGGAACCGAAAGCGCACAGGTGGTTAGAGCCAGGACGGCCAGAGTTGTACCCACGACACGGATCATTTGTTTCATCCCTTTCAACGGAGTCAGTTTGGAAAAAATTGGAGTTGCAGGTTGAGACGATACTGGTTGGGAGTTAACAGCTCATGATCCGTTTATGAACACTTTGTAAACGCTGCCAGGAGTTCAATCCTTACTATTGTCACCTGGGTGTCTTTTCTTCTGTTTGAATCGTGCCACAAGACTGACATGATCTTTCGTCACGCCTGGTCGCGAGATGGCAAAACCCTGGTGGTCGTGCGAGGCACGCACTCAACGGATGTAGTCTTGATGAAGGATAGCGATTCCCGAGCACCTTAGATTAATTGGAGGCGAGCATGCCCTACAGAACGGGCCTCTCGACTTTGAAGTCCACATGATATTCATAGACGATGTGCGACTTCGTCGCGTAACCGGCGACTTTGAACTCCGAATCGTTCTGCCGGGGCAGTCCATCGGCTGCGGCGATCCAGGCCTTGCCGGTGCCGACGTAGCTTTGACCTGACAGAGTCGTTTCGATCGTGTAGGCATAAGCGAAACAAGGCACCCCGTTGATGGTTTCCGAGCCGAGATACTTCACCTCTTTTGTCATCTCGGCGAGCTTCTTCGCGAATTCTTCTCCGCGCTTTACTCTTTGAGCCATCGAGGGCCCCGCTTGTTCAGACCACTTGCCGTCGGTATACCAATATCGCTTTTCGCCGATGGTGATTTGTTCGAAATCGCTACCGCTTCCACCGGTCCATTTCACATGCGAGCGATCAGCCGCGGCGAATTCGGTTACGCGCGTGCTTTCAGGCATAGCGATCTGACCGTTAGCCGTTGCCGACGTGGTTTCAGTCAGCCGATATGGATAGGCACTGTTCAACTTGCGCAGCGCATCACCGAGATCCTTGCGCGCATCGCTCGAGGGACTGAAGGCATTCGAACCTCCGGTGCTTTTGGATGATGAGCCTGAACCGCCTTTCAACTTCGATAAGCTGCAAGCAGTCGCCAGCAATGCCCCCAACACCAGCAGAATTATTCCCGTTCTAAGATCGAAATCTAGTCTCATCGTTTTCCTCCTGCAGTTAAGTCCGGCTCCAATTCTATCTATGATCTTACTCTCCCCACGTGTCCAAAGTTAATGCAAATTTGTGGGGACACCAATCAATCGGTAGGTTCGAGCGGTGGCGTAGCCTCTTCTTTGTTGAGTGACTGATAGTGTTGGAGTATTTTTGAACAGCAGTTCGCTTTTTCAGCAGAGAAGAACGTGGAGATGAAACGGAGAAATTATGACCAAACGAAACGCCATCACGGCGGCACTGGCAATAGCGGTCGCCGTTACAATCATCGCCAGCATCAGCAAAATCCCGAGCGGCAGCGCCCAGGCGACGGTCAACGCTAATCCGGCCACTCAGGAAAAGCCTTTCGACCAGGGCCAGAAACTTGCTGAGCTAACCAAACAGATTGCCGGCAAAGAGAATCAACCCGCGGAGCAGGTTTTCAAGAACATCCAGATACTAAAGGGGATCCCGGCCGGCCGCTTGTTGCGCATTATGGAGTTGGGTTACAGCCGTTCACTGGGGGTCAATTGCACGCACTGTCATGTCGTCGATCAATGGGACAAAGACGACAAACCGACGAAACCGATTGCGCGTGAGATGTCAAAGATGGTCCAGACCATCAACAACGATTTGCTGAAACCGATTAAGAACCTCAAGGGTCCGAATCCGATCGTCAATTGCACCACTTGCCATCGCGGCCAGATAAAGCCCGCGCTAAATTTGCCGGAGGCAAAACCGTAAGAAGCGGTAGCTGCATTTGTTGCTCGGCGACTACCTGCGTGCGCAGCCTGTGAATCAGCTCTCCAGGTCCTGCACCGGATAGACCGGCCTGCGTACGATATGACGCAGCCTCAACGGCTCCTCAAACATCTGCTCGAGACCACGCACAATCGCGTACTTGGGTTCGTCAGCGACGCGTACTGGCAGTTTGGTTTGTTCCCTAAAGAATTCTTCGAGACCATCAAACTGGGCGCCGCCACCGGTAAGGATAATTCCGCGTTCGTAAATGTCCCCGCCAACTTCAGCGGGAAGTTCCGTGAGGGTCGCGTTCACTCCTTCAACAATCTTACGAATAACCTGCAGAGCGACGGGATAGAGTTCGCCAGCGGTGATCTCAATGGCTCCGGGGCTCCTGGTCATGACGTCGACTCCTTTGATCGTCGCCTCCGCGGCCAATTCGCTTGGAAGAGTTGCTGAACCCAGTTCCAACTTCAGACGCTCGGCTGACTGCGGACCGATAATCAAGCCGCGGTGACGGCGAACATGGTCCACAATGGCAGCGTTAATGTCTTCGCTGCCAATTCGTTCCGCTCGAGCATGAACAATCTCGCCCTTTGCGATGATGGCCACATTGGTCGTGCCGCCACCGATGTCGACGACGGCGGAAGCTCGTGGATCATTTACTCGCACACCGGCGCCAAATGCTGCCGCCAGTCCTTCTTCGATCATCACTACCCGGCCGATGCGTGCATGCTCAGCAGCGCTGAGCAACGCCCGCTCCTCCACCTGGGTAACTCCAGATAAGACACTCATCATTGCCCGACGGCTAAAATAGGACTTGCCGCCGCGTGCCTTGCGCACAAAATGCGCCAGCATCAGCTTCGTTCGCTCAAAGTCTGCTACTACTCCGTCCAGCAATGGAGCTATCACCGTAACATCCCGGGCCTCGCGGCCAGACATCTGTTGGGCTCCGATCCCAATCTCCAGCACCTCTCCGGTATTGGAATCGACGGCCACCAGTGATGGCTCATCGATCACTATGCCCCGTCCGCGAACGGAAATGATGGTAGCCGCCGAGCCCATATCTATGGCCATCGAATCTGAGACCAGATTTCTCAGGGCCTTCATTCCAACGAACGCTGCAGTCTTGCTTACGAATGACATAAGGGTGATTTAGGCCAAATAAAGTTAAATGTATATGGTTTGATTTTGATGTAACTCAAAACGCACTCGGATAACATCTGACAGAATTGTGGGTACTTGTAGTCAGGAAAGCAACTTGAGAAGCCCGCTGTCTGGCTCCAGAGGAGCCAAATGTTTATAGACTTCGCGCCAAGCAACTGTTTCGCGCTCCAGCGGAGCGCAACGTACTGGTGGATGAGTACGTGGAATGAGACATCTCGCTCCGCTGGAGCGAAGAACCTTATGGATCGAGGAGTTCTATAAACATTCGGTCCCTTCGGGACCATCAGAACGTCTGAGCCTGCGTTAATTGCTTCTAGCATCCGCTCGCTACGGCTCGCGGTTCTGCAGGGAACCGACTCAATCCGTGTCCTAGCCCACGAAGTGGGCGATAGATGAAACGTGCCAAACCAGCATAGACCCAGGGATTTTCATAACACCCTCTGTCGCCAGCTTCGCAGGCTCTGGGAAATTGGTGGCCGTTACCCCAGGCTCGGCTTCGCCTTCGCCTGGGGCTAGCACTCTCACCGCCCGCTTCGCAGGCTCATTGAATGATTCCCTTTAACAATAAATCAGTAGCGCCAATACTCTGTCAGAAAATCAGAAACTTCCGCGCTTACTAAACAGAAAACACGGAGACGGCACAGAGACAAATGCCATTTGTCGCTCGCAATCTACTGCGTGATACACTTCCTCCAAAGTTTTCAAAACCATACGAGGTTACGCTCGAATCCAGGTTCGACGTTTACTCGCTGAAAGAGCAGCAGGTGACTAACGACAAAACTATAGGTGTCGGAATCGTCGGCGCAGGCTTTGCCCGATCGACGCAGATTCCCGGCTTTCGCAATTGCGAAGACGCGCGCGTGGTGGCAATTGCCAGCCGGCGTCGCGAACGTGCCGAGCAGGTCGCGCAGGAGTTTGGCATTGAGTACGTAGCCGCCAATTGGCAAGAGCTGGTCGCCAGGGACGACGTCGATCTGGTGAGCATTGTTACGCCGCCGTCGACGCACATGGAAATCACCCTCGCCGCACTCGAACAAGGCAAGGCTGTGCTTTGCGAAAAACCGATGGCCATGGACGCCGCTGAGGCCAGGCGCATGACCGAACGCGCTCGCGAAGCAGGGGTACTCGCACTAATCGATCATGAATTGCGTTTTCTGAGTAGCCGGCGAAAGATGCGAGCGATGTTGCACGGAGGCGAAATCGGAACCGTGCGTCACTGCAACTATGTCTTCCGTTCCGACTATCGCGGCGTTTTGGGAACCTGGGACTGGTGGTCGGATGCCGCTATGGGCGGCGGCACGCTGGGCGCGATTGGCTCTCATGCGATTGATTCGTTTCGCTGGTTGCTGGACACAGAAGTCAGCGAAGTTTCTTGCGTCCTCTCTACGCATGTTGCCGGGCGTCCCGACAAGACCAGCGGGACAACGCGCGCCGTAACTTCGGACGACAGCGTCAGAATGCTGCTGCGCTTTGCCGAATCGCCGCTTACAAAAGGTGCAACCGGCGCCGCCTCTCTTTCGGTAGTTGAATCAGGGAAACTGCAAAACCAGCTGGCCGTTTACGGCAGCAGCGGTGCGCTGATGGTGGAGGAGACGGGCGAACTGTGGCACTCCCCAGCGGGCGCGGGCGACTGGCGGCGAGTTGAAGTGGATCAGAGTCGGCTCGCCCCAGGTATGCGAGAGTCAAGTTGGTCGCACGGCTTCACGGCCTTTTCGTCAAAGATCATTGAAGCCTTGCGCGAGGGACGAACCAGTGTTGAGGGTGCGGCCGAATTTGAAGATGGTTGCCGCGCGCAGTTAGTGATGGACGCCGCGCGCGAGTCGGATGTTAGTGGCTGCTTTGTTGAGGTTGGATGACTACTAACGAGGAAAAGATTATTTTCCATTTGTCATTTGACATTTTCATTTGTCATTGCGTTTCAACTTGAGTGGCTCAGGCAAGGAAATCCTTCTTAAATGGAAGATGGAAATATGAACTTGAGAAATTCTTTGGCTTAGGCCGTTATCACCGTCTGCCGTACCCGGTATCAATGACAAATGAAAAATGTCAAATGACAAATGGAAAATTTCCTCTTCTTCCGCCACGGGAACGAAGAAGCCGCATGTTCGCAAAGTTCGTGTTGGAGTTGACACCGGTGGCACGTTCACTGACTTTGTCTTCGAAGCAAAAGGTCGCCTGGAAATATTCAAGCTCGCTTCGACTCCATCAGATCCCTCGCGCGCCATCGCAGCCGGCCTCCAAACCATCGCTGAAATAACAGGCGCTGCACTCAAGAACCTCGAAGTGGTTCACGGCACAACCGTTGGCACAAATGCTTTGCTCGAACGACGAGGCGCTCGCACGGCACTCGTCACCACGCGCGGATTTGAGGACGTGGTCGTGATTGGCCGGCAGGCACGACCTGAACTTTACAACCTGGATGTAGTGAAGCCGCCGCCGCTCGTTCCCGATGATCTACGCTTCGGATTAGGTGGTCGGATAACAGCGTCCGGCGAAATAATCGAAGACTTGGATGAGACGGCTTTATCTGCCCTGCCTGGCCGTCTCAGGAAAGCAAAGGTTGAGTCAGTCGCTATTTGCCTGCTGTTTTCGTTCGTAGACCCTGGCTTTGAAAACCGGATAGCCGAGGCCCTTTCAGATCTGGGTATACCGCTATCAGTCTCGCACCAGATCCTTCCCGAGTATCGAGAATTTGAACGCACTTCTACTGTGACCATTAATGCTTACCTGCAACCGCTCATGGGAACTTATCTCGAGCGACTGGCTACGAACACGCGGAGCCTGCGCGTCATGCAATCGTCCGGCGGCAGCATTTCTGCTTTGGTCGCCGCACGCGAACCGGTACGCACGATTCTTTCCGGGCCGGCAGGTGGAGTGGTGGGCGCTTTGCGGGCCGCGCGCGCAGCCGGCTTCGAAAAGATCATTACTTTCGATATGGGCGGCACCTCAACCGACGTGGCGCTTTGCGGGCGCGACGGCCTGCGCATGACTAACGAAGCTTCAGTCGCCGGGCTGCCGGTAGCAGCGCCGGTGATGGATATACATACCGTCGGCGCCGGCGGCGGCTCGATCGCCAGAGTTGACGACGGCGGCTCACTGCGAGTTGGACCCGAGTCGGCGGGCGCTGATCCTGGCCCAGCGTGCTACGGCCGTTCGTTGCTGCCGACAGTCACTGATGCGCATGTCGTGCTCGGTCACTTTGGCGGCGGTGGTCTGCTTGGCGGCGATTTCGCTCTTGACGAAGCACGCTCGCAAAAGGCCATGGCCCAGCTCGCGAATGACATGAGCAAAGTTGCCGGCCACGAAATCAGTGCTATCGAGGCGGCGCAGGGAGTGCTCGTCGTAGCAAACACAAACATGGAGCGCGCGCTGCGGCGAATCTCAGTTGAGCGCGGTTTTGATAGTCGCGAGTTTGCATTGCTTCCCTTCGGCGGCGCCGGCGGGCTTCATGCAGTTGAACTGGCGCAGGCCCTGCGCATTCCACAAATCATCGTGCCTAATTCTGCTGGTGCGCTTTCGGCGATCGGCGTGCTAACGGCTGACGTAGTCAAGGACCAGAGCCGGACAACGATGTTGGAAGTTTCGCCCGGAGTTGAAAAGAAACTGGATCAGACTTTCAAAGAGATGGAACGCAATGCCGCGGTGGCTCTGCGCCGGGAAGGCTTTCCACCGGCGAAACAACGCCATGAGCGTTCGCTCGCTTTGCGTTACAAGGGTCAGTCGTTTGAATTGGAGATAAAACGTACGAGCGGAAACATTGCTAAGGAGTTTCACCGCGCGCACCAGGAACGCTACGGCTACGCGCAGGAATCAAACACTGTCGAAGTTGTCAGCGCCCGCGTTCGTTCTTCGGGTGTTGTCGAGAAAGTTGCCGATCAGAAATTGAGCAAATCGCCGGGCAAAGCGTTTTCGAGACCGCCAAAGACTGTGAGCGCATTTCTGGACGGGAAGAAACTGAAGACCCTGGTTTTCAATCGAGCTGAGCTGTCGGCTGGTGCCCGCCTCCGTACGCCATGCATCGTGACTGAGTATTCATCAACCACTCTAATTCCGGCAGGCATGCGCGCTGAAGTTGATAGCTACGGAAACTTGATCATTCAAGTGACATGAATTGAACGGTCAAGCAGCATAAATTCGCAGGTCAGGAAGGGGGCTTGCCCCCGCTGATTTCCGAACCCTGGGCGGGGGCAAGCCCACCTTCCCGACTGAGCGCTCTCGAGTGAGTGTTAGGGCTCTGAGGGCTTTGAAGGTTAAGAAGACTATGAAGCCATTCGATCCGACAACGCTGGAAATCTATCGCGCGCTCTACACCTCAGTTGCCGAGGAGATGGGCATCGCGCTTAGACGCACGGCCTTTTCGCCCAACATCAAGGAGCGGCGTGACTACTCATGTGCCGTCTTTGACGCCCAGGGTCTGGTCATCGCACAAGGCGACCACATGCCCGTACATTTAGGCTCGATGCCGATGGCTGTCGCCGCCGCGTTACGGGAAATTGATCTACAACCGGGCGATGTCGTGGCCTTGAACGATCCCTTCGCCGGCGGTACGCATTTGCCGGACGTAACGCTCGTGATGGGAGTGTGGGCCGAAAAGAGGGGAACAGGGGAAAAGGTGAAAGGTGAAAGAGTCAAACGACGCGCCTCGTCCTTACCCTTTACCCTTTCCCCTTTACCCTCTTCCCCTCTTCCCCTGTTTTCTTCCCCTCTTCCCCTGTTCTACGTCGCCAACCGCGCGCACCATGCAGACATCGGTGGCGCTACGCCGGGGTCGATGGGTCTGGCCACGGATATCTATGGCGAGGGCTTGAGTATTCCACCAATCCGGCTGGTTAGAAACGGCGAACTCGATGAGGACGTAATGCGACTGATACTGGCAAATGTTCGCAGTCATGATGAACGTCGTGGCGATTTCCAGGCGCAGATCGGATCGCTCCGAACCGGCGCCACGCGCTTGCTGGAGATTGTCGAACGCCGCGGTGAGCGCGAAGCTGCTGACTACGCAACGCACTTGATCGAATACTCGGCCCGTCTTATGCGCAACGCGATCGCATCCATTCCCGATGGCAGTTACGAAGCTGAAGACGCGCTTGATGACGACGGCGTAACCGATCGCGAAATCTCAATCAGGGTCAGAATAACTATCGAAGGAAAAAAGGCGCTGGTTGATTTCACCGGCAGTGCGCTTCAAGTGGCCGGGCCGGTAAATGCTGTCGAGGCAATTACGGTATCCGCCGTTTCGTATGTCTTTCGCTGCTTGCTCGCGGGTGACGTGCCTGCCAGCGCGGGCTTGATGTCGCCGATTGAAGTCATTGCGCCCGAAGGGTCAGTAGTTAATGCGGTTCATCCGGCTGCTGTCGCCGGTGGCAATGTCGAAACTTCGCAACGCGTTGTCGACGTTTTGTTCAAAGCTTTGTCCCAGGCTCTGCCCAACAGAATCCCGGCCGCGAGCCAGGGAACGATGAACAATCTGACTATTGGCGGAATTGATCCGAGGACCGGTTCGGGGCGGCGTGAGTTTTCCTACTACGAAACCGTCGCCGGCGGCATGGGTGCGCGGCCTGGCGAAGACGGCATAAGCGCTATTCACACGCACATGACGAACAGCCTGAACACTCCTGCTGAAGCGCTCGAATATGCGTATCCCTTGCGCGTTCGCGAGTACAAGATTCGCAAAGGCTCCGGCGGAAAAGGAAAACGAAACGGTGGCGATGGCGTCATTCGAGAACTTGAAACGTTGGCGCCGGCGCGCATGTCGTTGCTTGCAGACAGACGCAAGCGCGGACCGTATGGCCTAGCTGGAGGCGACAATGGAAAGCCGGGAACCGCCGCGATCATTCGCGACGGGAGCAAGCGCAAGATTGGATCGAAAGGCAGTTGGGAACTGGAAGCCGGCGACCGCATAAGAATTGAAACTCCGGGCGGTGGTGGCTTCGGCGAAGCACTCAAGTGATTTGCTGGGACCGCGGGCGTCCCGCCCGCAAACGCGCCGCAGGCGCGCAGGTTTTTGAAGACGCTTTCTCCAATCCATTTTCGCGCTTCGCGCTCATGTGCGGGCGGGACGCCCGCGGTCCCAGCCAATCTCCTGAATTAAGTCGTTAGCCGGCGATAGATGCCGGGCATGCGTTCGGGTAATGACAGCACATCGTCAATGATCGTGTAGCCAATCTCGCCATAAAGATCGCGCAACTCCGCCTCTGACTCGCGATCGATCGTAATGCAGAACGGCGTGATCCCCTGATTCTTTGCCTGCCGCAAAGCTTCGCGCGTGTCCTCGCGTGCGTAGCGCGCGTCGCCGTAATCGTGATCGTAGGGACGGCCGTCAGACAAAACGATCAACAGGCGCGTTCTCGCTTCCTGCTTTGCAAGTTTTGCCGTTGCATGACGTATGGCCGCCCCTAGCCTGGTATTGTTCTGAAAGTTTATGCCGCCAATTCGCTGCTTCACTTCATCCGAATACTTCTCATCAAAATCCTTCACCACATAAAACTTCACATTGCGCCGGCCTTCGGAAGTGAAACCATTGATTGAGTAAGTGTCGCCCACAGCTTCCAGGGCCTCGCTCATCAATACCAATCCCTCTTTTTCAATCTCGATGATGCGCCGGCCGGGGCGCGTGTAGGGCTGAAGCGGATGACGGCCAATGGTGCGCGCGGTCGATGAAGACTGATCCAGCAGAAACGAGACAGCCACATCGCGCCGCCGTCGCAGGCGCTTGGTGTACAGCCGCTCAGACTGATGTCCGCTGCCGACCCTGGCCGCGCGGCGATCGATGACGTAGTCGATAACAGCGTTTAGATCAAATTCTTCGCCGTCCAACTCATTCCAGGTGCGCTGCAAGTCTTCAGGCTTCATTAGTTGAAATTGATAACGGATCGAAGAAATCACGCCCTTATGACGCTCGCGCGTTTGTTCGACAAAGTTGCGATCGCCGTGCTTCACGCGCTTTTCGATTACGCGACACCAGCCCAGTCGATGATCGGTTAGTTCACGATCCCACTCGTCGTAGTTGTAAGCCACCTCGCCTTCTTCAATCATCTGCTCCGGCGATTCGCCCTCAGTCCAGGCTTCCGCGCCCGCAAGTTCATCAGGCTCGCCGTCGCCGTCGGGATCGTTCCAGGCGTTGAAAAGCTCTCTGGCATCGCGGCGTTGCGGTTTCTGTTCGGTGCTCTGACGGTGGAAACTCTCCGTAGTTATCGAACTCTCATCTTCACTTTCTGAAGGCTCTTCCCGAGTTTCAACTTCCTGTATGGAATCATCGTTGGGAGACATAGACTGAAACAGTTCATAGACCCGACTCGTAGCCAACAAACTATCCGCGACCGTCGCGGCATCATTCGCAAGATATTCCATGGTCACTGTTTCAAGCTCGGAAACAATTTGGCCGTAGTACTGTCTGGCGTCTTCAGTCGCGCCGTCGAGCAACGTCGTTTGAAAAAGCAATTCAAAAGGAAGCAAGCTTGCGGGCAACTCGGTGACGGAAGGCCGTCCGCGGCGCAAGTGCTCGCGAATCAAATCAAGATCGCGAGCGAGTCCGCGATACTTTCCGCGCAAGCGCCGATCGATGCGGCCGTTTTCAAGCGTGCCGAAGATACGACGTGCGAGCTGTGGATGAGGAAACAATTGCAAGGCACGGCGATAGTCGACAGTCAATCCGTCCCCGCGAGCGGGGAGGGTCGGGTTGGCGGTAGCGTCAACCATATCATCAGGAACTGAGAACGCCGCCAGTGCGTCGACATTCTCGGGATTGTAAGTCTCAGCGAGCGTGGCATACGCAGACTGTAGCGAGGCTGTGCCTTCTTCATAAGTGCCAAACTCAATTTGTCCGGCGGCATGCGCGGCGAGCACTTTGTAGAGACGAAAGTCGAGTTCATCATCAGCAAACTCAGCCACCACCGAAGGCAGATGAATGGTGCGGCCGTCGGCGATTCGAGATTCCAACGGCACGGCCGCCAGGGGACTTATCTCAACTTCATGGCCCGTCAGTCCTTCAATGTAGAGAATCAGCAAGTGCCGCACAGTCTCGAGCGCGAGTCCGTTGCTACCGGTGCGCAACGCGTCGTAACTGCCGCGCGTTTCCAGCGCGAAATAACTGCGGCGGGCGCGCGCATCCTTGCTGTGCACAGTCAGACCCTGGCGCGCCCATTCTTCGAATTGTCGAATGGAGACTGTTTGAAGCGCCAGGGAACTCGAACGGAAACATGCCAGCGCTGCTTCACCATCTGCCTCGGCGATCTCGCGTGTCAGATTGATTACCCGTTGCGCCAAGTTTAATAGACGTGCGCGATCGGGCTCGCCTGCAAGACTTCGCACAAACCGCAGGCTGCTGCGAACAAAAGCAACCAGGCTCGCGTTGCCGTGCCTGGCAACCGTCCATAACAGCATCAACCACTCGTCGAAGATTTCCGGCAACGTGCGCAAGATATCGCCGCCCGTGATTAAAACCTGCAGGGCCGAACCCCCACCGCGATCCAGGAAACCAATCGTGCTGTTAAGTAACTTCAGTGCGTCAGGCGAGTTAAGACTTCCGAGCGCCACGGGGAGCGCCGTCCAGGCGTCTGCGGCAATGCCGCCGGCACGAGATGCAAATTCAGCTGCCAGCTCGATTCCTTGTTTCGTGACTGCCGGATCCTTGATGCGCCGTAAACGTTCGAGCACTTCCGGCGTCTGTCTAAGAAACTCGGCGCTATGCTTCGCGGATCTGCGAGAAATTTCGGATGCAACTTCGATTACAGCTGCTAGCTGGCTCGGATCGCTGATCGTATGTGCCAGTGCGGGCAGGTTGCGAAAGGTTTCGATTGCGATTTGAGACGAAAGCGTGATCTGCCGCGAGCAGAGTTGGAAAACAAGCGGGTGAACATCCGCGTTAATGTCTTTGAGGTGGGCGACTCCTTCCGCGAAAAAAGTAATCGCATTCTCCGCGTCGCCCAGCGCCAGACGGCGGCCGAGATCCCCCCAAGCACGCAACTCAGCGGCTTCCAAAACTTCAGCGGCCGCAGGCGTTGCGCGTAGAAATTCAATGCCGGCGCGTAAAGATATGCCTGCGATCGCGGCGCTGGTTTCCAGCGCTGCGGCTGATTTATCAAGGGGCAACCCGGCCAGCTCGCGCGTTAGCTTGAGAAACGACTGCCGCTCAGCGCTGGGAACTCCGGAGTCGATGTTCTCGTCGTGCATTGATTTTCAGTGACGCGCGAACACTACTAAATCACCGTGGTGATGATCTCACGGATACTGCGTTGCAGTTCGCGGTCGTCGGTGATGGGTGCGCACATGGCGGTCTCGGCAGCGGTGACGGGCGGAATACCGAGGTTGATCAGTTGCGCAGCGTAGATCAGCAGGCGGGTGGAGACGCCTTCTTCCAAACCATGTCCGCGCAGGTTGCGAACCTTCTGGCCGATGAGCACCAGGTCGCGGGCCGTGCCTTCGTCAACTCCACCCTCGCGCGCCACAATCTCCGTTTCCATTTCCGGTGGAGGGTAGTCGAAATCAATCGCCACGAAGCGTTGCCGCGTTGATTGTTTCAAGTCCTTGAGAATTGATTGGTAGCCGGGATTGTACGAAACCACCAGCATGAAATCCGGCGGTGCGTCGAGAATCGTTCCGCGCTTTTCGATAGGCAATCGCCGACGATGATCGGTAAGCGGGTGAATGATGACGACTGTGTCCTTGCGCGCCTCGACAACCTCGTCGAGGTAGCAAATCGCACCGTTGCGCACCGCGGACGTCAACGGACCATCGTGCCAAACGGTCTCCTCGCCTTCGAGTAAAAACCGCCCCACCAGATCGGTAGCCGACAAGTCTTCATGGCAGGCGACGGTGATCAAAGGCCGCTCGAGCCGCCACGCCATGTGTTCGACAAAGCGCGTTTTGCCGCAACCAGTCGGGCCCTTGAGGATTACCGGCAGGTGTGCGGAATGGGCCGCTTCAAAGAGATCTACTTCCCGGCCGATCGGCAGGTAGTAAGGTTCTTCGGCGACTCGATATTCTTCAATGGCTGATTCAGGCACAGTTTCTAGTTTCGAGTTTCAAGTTTCGAGTTCGCGATCTTAGCATCCGCTGAATAGCCCAGCAAACGACCTGTTTATCGCGGTAGCGGTTTTGGAGTGCGGTGACCCGTCCCCGCTTTCGTCCATCGCGACCTGTCGCGACGCTGCTGGCGACAGGTCGCCAGCGACCAAAAGCGCCGACAAGTCGGCGCACTCCAAAAGTCTAGTGATTTTCAAAGCAAATCACTGCCATTTATCACTCAACCCTTCCGCCGACTTGAAACTTGGAACTCGAAACCTGAAACTGGCTGTAATGAAGTTAGCGGTAGCAATGTCCGGAGGCGTGGATTCTTCAGCCGCAGCCGCAATCCTCAAGGAGCAGGGGCACGATCTAATCGGCTTCACGATGCAATTGTGGAACCAGCGTCGCGGTATCAGTGTGGACGAAAACGGCGATCCGCTGCCGTCGCGCTGTTGTTCGCTTGATGATGTTTACGACGCGCGCCGAGTAGCCGAGGAACTCGGGTTTCCATTTTACGTTCTCAATCTCGAACGCGAGTTTGAACGCGATGTGGTGCAACCATTCGTCGCCAGTTATCTGAGCGGCGAGACGCCGATTCCCTGTGTCTCCTGTAATAGTCGTTTGAAGTTTGCTTCGCTTGATCAGCTGGCCGCCAATCTCGGTTGTGACAAGGTTGCTACCGGCCACTACGCACGAGTTGAGTACGACGAGGAGTCCAATCGCTACCGGCTTTTTCGCGCAAGCAATCTCGATAAGGATCAGTCTTACTTTCTGTGGGAACTAACGCAGGATCAACTTTCACGCGCAATGTTTCCGTTGGGCGAGATGTCGAAGCCCGAAGTGCGCGAGGTGGCGCGAGAACACGCGCTCGCGGTGGCCGAGAAATCGGAGTCGCAGGAGATCTGTTTTGTTCCCGACGGCAATTATGCCGGCTTCATCGATCGCTACCTAGAAGCTGAAGAAACAACCGATCGGTTGCCGGGCGAAGGTGAGATAGTTGATGCCAGCGGTACTGTGGTGGGCCAGCATAACGGTATTCATCGTTACACCATCGGGCAGCGCCGCGGAATCGGCATCGCCGGCCCGCAACCGCTGTATGTAATCAACATCGACGCGGCAAAGAACCGGATCGTTGTTGGCGAGCAGGACGATTTGTTGAGCAGCGCATTTACCGCCGCTGGAGTTAACTGGGTAGCGCTTGATAAGCCGAATGAATCTGTCCGTGCGGAAGTACGCGTGCGCTATCGCCACAAACCGGCGGAAGCAACCATCACCCCAATCGAAAACAACCGGGTGAGAGTTGTATTTGACGAACCACAGCGCGCTATCACTCCCGGACAAGCCACGGTGTTCTATCGTGGCAACGAAGTCGTTGGCGGCGGCTGGATAGTTAAGACCTCTGGGGGAAAAGGGTAAAAGGGGAACAGGGAAAAGCGAAACCTTTACCCTCTTCCCCTTTTCCCTATTCCCCTTTTCCCTCTTCCCCCCTCTTCTTCGTAAACCTTTTCCCCTTCCCGCACGTACTCACAAAGCGAATAATTACAAGCTAATTAAGCAGTAAAAGGCAGGAAATAATATGGCAATGTCGCGCACCCGAAAGACCGTTTTGATAATTACCAGCATTGTCGTCGGGCTGGTCTTGGTCACACTGATCGGCCTGGCGGTCGTAATATCCGCATTCCGGCAAAACGAGCCAACTATCGCTGACAACAGCGTGCTCACCCTCCAGGTTGCCGGCTCATTACCGGATTACGTCCCGTATGATCCCTTGAGAAAATTCTTTGGCTCCACGGACCAATCACTCACGAACCTCATTCTGCAATTCAAGAAGGCAAAAGTAGACAAACGCATCAAAGTCGTCCTGCTGGAGATCGACATGTCCGGCGCCGGTTGGGGCAAGTCGGAAGAAATTCGCGACGCAATTACCGACTTCCGTTCCTCGGGTAAACCCGTCTACGCCTACCTGGAATACGGGATGAACAAGGAGTACTACATCGCGAGCGCTTGCGACAAAATTTATCTGGCGCCGCCGGGAGAGCTGTTCATCAACGGCCTGGCTGCCGACGTGATGTTCTTCCGCGGCTCACTCGATAAGCTGGGCATCTATCCCGACATCTATCAGATCGGAAAATACAAAAGCGCGGGCGACACCTTCACACGCAAAGACATGTCTGAGGCTCATCGCGAATTCATGAATTCGCTGCTCGATGATCTGTTCAATCGCTACGTCGAGGCGATTGCAAAGAGCCGCGGCAAAACTTCAGACCAGGTGCGCGCCATCATCGACGATGCACCCTATGGTTCGCTTAAGGCCAAAGATGCCGGGCTGATCGATGGCGTCGCCTATCGGGAGGAACTCGAGAAAGAATTAAAGACAAAGTTGGGCTACAAAGAAGCCGATAAGTTGCCGATTGTGAAAGGTGGCGATTACACGAAAGTCGAAGCTGAGTCGCTTGGTCTCAATGAAGGCGAAAAGATTGCCGTCATCTACGCCACCGGCGATATCGGTTCCGGACAATCGGAGAACAGCCCTCGCGGCAATCAGTCGATTGGTTCCGACACGCTTTCAAAAGCGATCGATGATGCGCGCGAAGATAAAACGATCAAGGCTATCGTTATCAGAGTGGACAGCCCCGGTGGTTCGGGTCTGGCGTCAGACATCATCTGGCACTCCGTGGTTGCGGCCAAAGAAAAGAAGCCAGTAGTGATCTCGATGAGCGACGTCGCCGCGTCCGGTGGCTATTACATCGCCTGCGGCGCCAACAAGATCGTTGCTCAACCCTCCACGATTACCGGTTCGATCGGTGTCGTTGCGGGCAAGCCGGTCATGAGAGGTTTCTACGACTGGCTTGGACTCTCAAACGAATACCTTTTGCGTGGCAAGAACGCCGGCATGTTTCGCGAGACTGAGAAGTTTACTCCCGAAGAGCGAGCGAAGTTTGAAGACTGGATCAAGACAACTTATTACAACGACTTTGTGCCGAAGGTTGCCAAGGGCCGGGACAAGGATGCGGCCTATATCGACTCAATCGCCCAGGGTCGCGTTTGGACGGGTTTCCAGGGTAAAGAGCGAGGGCTGGTCGATGAGTTTGGCGGCCTTGATCGCGCTGTCGAAGTGGCGAAAGACCTGGCGAAGATTCCCAAAGACAAAGGTGTCCGTCGCGTGATTCTTCCGTACCCGCGCACTTTCATTCAGGAACTACTCAGCGAAGGCGACGAAAGCACCGCACAGATGAAACAAAGGGAAGCGGTGCTGGCTACTTTGCCGGAGGACGCACGCCGGGCGGTTCGCTATATGGCGTTGCTGGATCGGATGAAGAGTGGTGAGTCGATGCTGCTGATGCCGTTTGACCTGCGCATCAAATAGGGACAAAGGGTAAGGGGGAAAGGGGAACTTCGTCGTTTCCTCTTACCCTTTACCCCTTTTACCTGTTCCCCTTTTACCCCACGATCCTTTCCATCCCGCCCATGTATGGCCTGAGCGCTTCCGGAATAACGATCGAGCCATCCGACTGCTGGTAGTTTTCCAGAATCGCAATCCACGTTCGGCCAACCGCTAGTCCTGAACCATTCAACGTGTGCACAAATTCCGGCTTCGCTCCACCGGCGCGGCGAAAACGAATCTGTGCCCGACGCGCCTGAAAATCTACGCAGTTGGAACAGGACGAAATCTCCTTGAACTCGCCGTAGGACGGCAACCACACCTCAACGTCATATGACTTGGCCGCCGAGAATCCTAAATCGCCGGTCACATGTTCAACTGTGCGATAGTGCAAACCAAGCTTCTTGAGAACTGACTCCGCATCGCGCGTCAAACTTTCCAGCTCATTGAACGACTCTTCAGGTGTTGTCAGTTTTACCAACTCAACTTTCTCAAACTGGTGTTGCCGGTAGATGCCGCGTGTGTCTCGCCCATAGCTACCGGCCTCGGATCGAAAACACGGCGAGTAAGCCGCAAACTTAAGTGGCAGCGCGGCAGCGTCCAGGATTTCATCGCGGTGATAATTCGTGACCGGCACTTCGCCGGTTGGTATCAAATAAAGACCGCGCTCGTCGGTGAGTTTAAACAGGTCCTCTTCAAATTTCGGCAATTGAGCTGTGCCAAAAAGCGCGTTGGCGTTGACTATGAAAGGCGGCAGCGTTTCCGCATAACCGTTCTCGCGAGTCTGCACGTCAAGCATGAAGTTGACGAGGGCACGGCTCAGTCGCGCACCGGCGCCATTCAGGATTCCAAAGCGCGCGCCGGAAATCTTCGCCGCCCGTTCGAGATCAAGGATGCCCAAAGCAGTCCCGAGATCAACGTGATCCAGCGCCGCGAAATCAAATTCGGGTTTCGTTCCCCAACGGCGCACCTCCACGTTTTCGGCTTCACCTTTGCCTACCGGCACGCCTTCAGCGGGAAGATTGGGAAGCGACGTCAGCAGGTTGCGCATGCTCGTCTCGGCTTCATCGCGCAAGCGATCGAGCTCAGCAATGCGTTCCTTTAATTCGTTAACTTCCTTCCGTCGTGCGTCCGCTTCCTCGCGTTTGCCATCTTTCATTAAGCCGCCGATTTCGCGACTGGCAGTGTTTCGCTGGGCGTTTAGCTGGTCTGACTCGGCAATAATGCGCCGGCGTTCAGCGTCGGCAGCCGCAAAGGTATCCAGCACTTCAGGCGCGACGCCACGCGACTGCAGACCGGTTCGCACTTTCTCGAGATTCTCCCGAACGTAGTTGAGATCAAGCATTTGTCACCAAAGTGTAAACGTTTTAGTTAAGAGCTGTTTTCGTTCTCAGGTCCGCAATTCTATTTAAGTTTCAGCGGCGGCACATTTCGCGCACTTGCACCCAACCGGCTTGATGTGGTCGTCAAAGTATTCTTTGCCGTAATCGTAGCTTAACTCTTCGCCGGCCTTTATGGCTCGCCTTGACCAGATCCAGACGCGGCGCTTCGAGACAACGGCATCGCAATTGGGCCGGCATGAATGATTGATGTAGCGGGCGGTATTGGAGCGCGGCGATCCATCGATAGACCACTTTGAATTGACGCCAAAAAAATACTTGCCTTTCGTACGCCTCTTGACTTCTTCGTTTGAAACCAGGGGGCCGGTGTACTCGACAATCCGTGTTCCGGCTGGAATGGGTTTTAGTGCGAACAAGCCCAGGCCCGAGCCGGTTCGTTTTATGACGTACTTACCAGTGTCCTTTTTCATTTGGGAATGTTACCTGGTCGCGGACGCATTCCCGAGCAAGAAACCTGGTCAAACAGATCTTCATTGTTGGTATACCTCCCGCTTGGGTTAATCCTTAATAATATGGTATGAGAACAACTCATTATGCCACAGAGGGTTCGTAAAGCAGTTTTTCCTGCCGCAGGATTGGGTACGCGCTTTTTGCCCGCCACCAAAGCCTCTCCCAAAGAGATGCTGCCGCTGGTTGATAAACCTTTGATCCAATACGTCGTCGAAGAGGCGGTCGCTTCCGGAGTTGAGTCTGTCATCATCGTGACCGGACGCGGCAAAACAGCGATCGAGGATCACTTCGATGTTTCGTTTGAACTGGAAAAGCTTCTCGAAGTACGCGGTAAACAAGCAGAGCTTAAAGCGCTGCGTACAATTTCTGAGATGGCCCGAGTAAGTTATGTGCGACAGCAGGAAGCGCTGGGCCTGGGCCACGCCGTTTTGCAAGCCCGCGACCTGGTGGGCGACGAACCATTCGCAGTCATGTTGAGCGACGATATCATCGACTCCGAAACTCCGGCGCTGCGGCAACTGCTCGACGTCTACGAAAAATACGATGCCCCGGTGATTGGCACGATGCAGGTCGCCGGCGAGGCTATCTCGCGTTTCGGCGTAATCGACGGCGAGGAAGTATCAGATGGTGTCTATAGGATTAAAGACATGGTTGAGAAGCCGTCGTTTGCAGACGCGCCTTCCGATTTGGCAATCATCGGACGCTATGTGCTGACTCCTGACATTTTTTCAGAGCTGGAAAAGACCCGTCCGGGCGCCATAGGCGAAATTCAGATCACGGATGCCATGCGGTCGCTATTGAAGCAGCGGCCTTTTTACGCGGTGCGCTTTGAAGGTAAGCGTTACGATGCCGGTGACAAACTCGGTTTCCTGATTGCGACAGTGGAGTTTGCGCTGAAGCATGAAGACCTGGCCACGGAGTTTAGAGAATATTTGCAAGCTATAAAGTTGTGAGAGTCAACAAGACCCAGGGAGGGCACTCAGCACTGAAAAGCTCTAGGTCGGGAAGGGTGGCTTGCCCCCGCTTTGATTGAGTGGCTTTCGACGAGCGGGGGCAAGCCGCCCTTCCCAACCATGAGATTCCGCATCTGAGTGATGACCCATAAGACCTGGCCTAACTATCAAACAAACACATGCCTGAACAAAAACAATTTGCCGGCAAAGCCGCCATCATCACCGGCGCGACGCGCGGCATCGGTCGCGCGATCGCTCTTGAACTAGCCCGGCGCGGCGCAGATGTCGCGTTCAACTACGCAAAGAGCGCTGAAGCGGCTGAGTCGTTGACGAAAGAGATCGAAGCGTTGGGCGTGCGCGCGTTGGCAACGCAGTGCGATGTCGCCAACACCGAAGCTGCGGCCGAGATGGTAAAGCAAGTAAAGGACGCTTTTGGCCGCATCGATTTTCTCGTCAACAATGCCGGCATTACCCGCGACAATCTAATCCTGCGTATGAAGGAAACGGATTGGGACGAGGTGATGGATACAAATCTGAAGGGTGCCTGGAACTTTGCCAAAGCAGCGCTACGAACAATGCTGCGCCAGGAAGGGGGCGGATCAATCCTCAACATCTCTTCGATCAGCGGCGTGATTGGGATGGCAGGACAGTCAAACTATTCGGCGTCGAAGGCCGGAATGGTCGGACTGACGAAAGCACTCGCGAGAGAAGTAGCCAGCCGTAAAGTAACTGTTAACGCTCTGGCGCTCGGCATGGTTGCGACAGACATGTCCGGGACGTTGGATGAAACTTACCGCGCCAAAATCATCGAGCAAATTCCCCTCGGCCGTTTTGCGGAAGCAGATGAAGTAGCCCGCATCGCCTGCTTCCTCCTTTCCGATGATGCACGCTACATCACCGGCCAGGTGGTCCAGGTTGATGGCGGTCTCGCTATCTGAATTCAACAACCAACGGTCCACTATAAGACACGAACTGTAGAACGCCGTTTATTGGAGTTTGGTGTTTTCTTGGATCTATTTCAACAGGTCAATAACCCTGGTGATCCAGCGTTCCAGAACAAAACTGCTTACGAGAATTCGGAATAAAACCAAAGCGATGGACGTCTGAACTTTTGTGGGATTATTTCCTTGACCGCTACATTTCCCTTCAGTATTCTCAGCCACAATCTTCAACGCATTTAGTTAACCCGGGTCCGCAATTACCGTTACGATTCCGTTTCATTCGATCGCGAGTTGTTCCGTCCAGGTTGTAACGCAAACTGTTAGTTTGCGGGCGTTGAATGCCAATCAATCGGACGCAAACTAGAGTTTGGGGTACTACGTCAAAATCATTCACCAACACATCCGAAGGAGAAACCGTAATGCACCGAAATAAGTTCGTAGTTGTTTTCTTGGCTCTGCTTATTGCTTCAGTCGTCGCGCTCAGTGGTTGCACAAAAGTAGAAGAAGCCCCTGCCCCGGTCGCCTCAGACAAAGCAAACAGCGCCGGCGGCAAGATTGCCGTCACCACTTCCTCCGAGGACGCGCGCAAGGAATTCCTTCTGGGGCGTGATCTACAGGAGAAGCTACTAGTCCAGGACTCTATCCAACATTATGATAAGGCCATCTCGCTTGATCCAAACTTCGCGTTGGCCGAGCTGAACCGGGCGCAAGTCAGCCCCACAGGGAAAGAATTTTTTGACCATTTGAAGAAGGCCGTTGCTCTGGCAGATAAAGCTTCCAATGGCGAGAAGCTGTTGATCCTCGGCAATGAAGCCGGCGCCAACGGTAATGCGGCGAAGCAAAAGGAGCTGCTCGATCAACTAGTGGCGGCTTTCCCAAACGACGAGCGCGCCCATTTCAACCTGGGTGGTTACTAATTCGGCCAGCAGGACTATCCCAAAGCCATCGAGCATTACAAGAAAGCGACTGAAATCGCTCCTACTTACTCGACCGCTTTCAACATTCTTGGTTATGCCTACCGGCAGAACGACGACAATGCCAACGCCGAGCAGGCATTCAAGAAATACATCGAACTGATTCCCAACGATCCGAACCCTTACGACTCCTTAGCCGAGTTGTACCTGAAGATGGGCAGGTTCGACGAATCGATCGCGCAATATCGCAAGGCGCTCGCAATCGATCCCAACTTCATCAACTCTCATCAGGGAATCGCGTCGGCGTTGATGTATCAAGGCAAGCCGGATGAGGCTTCCGCCGAGCTACAAAAGATTACCGACAAAGCGAGGAGCGATGCCGAACGCCGCACGGCGATGTTTGCTATGACGGTCGTTGACGTCGACAGCGGCAAACTCGATGCTGCCCTTGCCGAAGTGGACAAGCAGTACGCGTTGGGCGAAAAAACCAATGATGTCGCCGGTATGGCGGGCGATCTGCAGCTCAAGGGCAACATTTTGCTGGAAATGGGCAAGCCCGATGAGGCGAAGACAGCTTATGAACGCCTGCTGAAGATGACATCGGACTCCAATCTCTCTCAGGAGATCAAAGACAACGCAACGCTCTTTCATCACTACAACCTGACGCGTGTGGCGCTTGCTAAGAAAGACCTGGCCACTGCAAAAACCGAAGCCGAAGCTTTCCGCCAAGGCACTGAAACAAAGAAGAACCCGTTCCAAACAAAACAGGCTCACGAACTGCTGGGCATGATTGCCCTCGAAGCCAAGGACTTCGACACGGCGCTGGCTGAACTGCAGCAATCGAACCTGCAAAACCCTTACGACCTCTATCGCATATGTCAGGCTTATCAGGGCAAAGGGGACATGGGCAAGGCAAAGGAGTTTTGCACGAAGGCAGCCACGTTTAATTCGCTGCCACTACTTAATCTCGCTTTCATCCGCACGAGGGCGGCCAAAGCGTAATCTGAACCAATCATCGTTGAAATGGAAAGGCGGCGCCGGGATCGAACGGCGCCGCTTTACTATCCACGATTTACGATTCACTATTTCAGGGTATTGTTAGTGTAGTTGATGTGATTTGGTGGCTCGTATTTATCTTTTAACTATTGCAGAGGGAGATGACTCTTATGAACAACTCCTGGCCTGAATTGAAATTCTCTGAGTGGCAAGACACTCTTGCCACGCTGCACATGTGGACGCAGGTTGTCGGCAAGATCCGCCTCAAGCAGACACCGCTCGTGAATCACTGGTGGAATGTGCCGCTCTACATTTCCCCGCGCGGCCTGACGACCTCGGCAATGCCCTACGAAGACCGCATCTTCGAAATCGAATTCGACTTTATCGATCACCAGTTGCTGATCAAGTGCAGCGACGGCTCAACAACAACGCTGCCGCTGCGTCCGCAGTCAGTCGCAGACTTTTACGCGGAAGTGATGTCGGCCCTTCGTGATTTAGGAATGGAGATAAAGATTTGGACAATGCCTGTCGAGATTCCTAATCCGATTCGTTTTGATGATGACACAACGCACGCGTCTTACGATTCGGAATATGCCAATCGCTTCTGGCACGCGTTAGTGAAAATGGATGATGTGTTGAAGGAGTTTCGCTCGCGATTCATCGGCAAAGTGAGTCCGGTGCATTTCTTCTGGGGCAGTTTCGATCTGGCCGTGACGCGATTTTCGGGGCGACTGGCGCCGCCGCGCGAAGGTGCGGACTTGATGACTCGCGAGGCTTACTCGCATGAAGTGATAAGCCATGGCTGGTGGCCGGGCAACAAGGATATGGAAGCGGCGTTTTATTCCTACACGACGCCTGAACCCGCCGGCTTGTCGGATGTTGCCGGTCAGGGAAAGATTCGTCCCGCAGAAACCTTTTACAGTTCAGAAATGAAAGAGTTTTTCCTGTTGTACGACGAGGTCCGCAAATCTACTTCACCTGAAAAAGCACTAATGGATTTCTGCCAAACCACTTACGAAGCGGGGGCGAACCTGGCCGGCTGGGACCGCGCCGCGCTTGAACGGCTAGAGCACGCAGGCGGGTTAAGAAAGGCCGTGACCTAGTTGCCACAATGCCAGCAGCGTAGCGTCTTCTTGTCGCTTTGCTCAATTTGTCTTGACAGCTTTTCGTACTCTTGCCTATAGTAACCACTCGCTTCCATGACCGAGGCGACACGAACATGACGCACAGCCCAAACACCTTTTATTACTTCGCCTTTACCTACCGCTTCTTTTCCTATGGGAGAAGCGGGCAGGCGAAGATTGGGCGTGAAGTGCTGAAGACCTAATAAACCAGTACAAAAAGCTTTCATCGAGCCAGCCGCGACTCCCAAACGGGAATAAGTCGCGGCTGGCTTTTTTGTTGTATCCCGGGGGCACAAGTTCTGAACGGAAATAAATCTCGGAAGGATGAACATTTCAATGACTATCGAACATTGGCGCACTGAAATAGACGAAATAGATCGGGAGCTGCTTCGGCTCCTAAATCGACGCGCGCGACTGGCCATGAAGGTTGGCACCCTGAAACAGAATGCAGGCTTGCCTTGTTGCGATACCGAGCGCGAGCGCGATGTGTTAACCCGCTTGCAACAAGCCAACGGCGGCCCGCTTGACAGCCGTGCCATAGGCAAAGTGTTCCGGCGTATCATTCGCGAATCGAGAACCCTTGAAGCGCAGATGCTAACCGATCGTAACCAACCAATGGACGAGGGGCGACGGGCTGCACTCGTTGCTGGCGGATCCGCTAACTCCAGCGAGGTAATTTGGTGAGCGCTTTGGTCTACAAGCCGCGCATCGCGTTTCAGGGAGAGCATGGAGCTTTCAGCGAAGACGCAGCAATCAAGTTGTTCGGGCCGCAGGTCAGCCACAGCATTGACCTGGAGCCGTGTCCGACGTTCGAAGCACTCTTCAATAGTATTGATGCAGGCCACGCAGAGTACATCCTGGTACCGATCGAAAACAGTCTGATTGGATCGATTCAACCTGCGGTTGCTCTCTTCGAGAAGAGTTCGCTGGCCGTCGTGGGGGAAGTCGCAATCCCAATACGGCATCATTTGATTGGCTGTCCCGGGTCCGTATTTGAAGAGATTGAAACAGTCGAGTCTCATCCCGCAGCCCTGGCCCAATGCCAAAACTTTCTTGCCGCCCAGCCCCAGATCAAGGCAATCGAAACTGATGACACCGCGGGAAGCGTCGCGCGGGTAATCAAACGCAGTAACCGCAAACATGCGGCAATAGCCGGACGACGCGCCGCCGAACTGTATGGCGGATCCATTATCCGCAGCAACCTCGAAGATCATCCGGATAACCACACTCGCTTCCTGTTGCTGGCTCGCGAGTCTCATGGGAAGCCAAACGTATTAAGCCGAGACTCCGTGGGTCGACAAATACTGAACCGGGAGCGGTAGCGACCGGGTTCATGTTTACTAAAGAGCGTTCTGTTCAGACTCGAAGCCGGTCGCTACCGCTCCCGGTTCTGTATTAGTCGACCCACACAAATGGCCTTTATGAAAACCAAAGAAATTGAGGAACACAAATCATGATCGTTAACATGTCAGCATCGGCAACTAAAGAACAAATCAGTCACGTCGTCGAAAGAATTCAGGAGTGCGGTTATCAGGCACACCTGATTCAGGGCGCGGAACGCACTGTCATTGGCGCCGTCGGCAGCAATGGCCGGCGAGCAGAGATTGAAGCGTTACGCGCTGCTCCTGGCGTTCAGGACGTGATCCAAATCGCACATCCATTCAAACTTGTGAGCCGGCAGCTGCAACAACGCCGCACCATTGTCGATGTAGGCGGCGTGCAAATAGGCGCGGGCAACGTGACGGTGATGGCGGGGCCATGTTCGGTGGAGTCGGGCGAACAATTAATGGAAACTGCGCTCGCGGTGAAAGCAGCTGGAGCAAACCTGTTGCGTGGCGGAGCCTATAAACCCCGGACATCCCCCTACGATTTCCAGGGACTGGGAGTTGAAGCACTGCGCCTCTTGAGAGAAGCCAGCGAGGAAACCGGCTTGCCGATAGTGACCGAAGTAATGAGCGAAACTGATGTCGAGATTGTCGCCGAGTACGCCGACATGATGCAGGTGGGCGCGCGCAACATGCAGAACTTCTCGTTGCTGCGAAAGCTGGCCATTCTCGAACGACCGATTCTGCTCAAGCGTGGACCCTCAGCGACGATCAAAGAGTGGCTGCTTGCTGCCGAATATTTATTGGCCGGCGGCAATAAGAATGTGGTGCTCTGCGAACGCGGCATCAAGACGTTTGAAACTGCCACTCGCAATACTTTGGACCTGGCCGCCATCGCTCTGGTGAAGGAGTTGTCGCATCTGCCGGTCATCGCAGATCCCTCACATGGTACCGGTATTCGCACCCTGGTCTCGCCAATGTCGAAAGCAGCGATTGCAGCCGGCGCCGACGGGTTGATGATCGAAGTGCATCCCTGCCCCGAGCGGGCGCTGTCGGATGGCCCCCAGTCGCTGGATCTCCCGGGCTTTGCAGAGTTGATGAAGGAACTTGGAACGGCGCCCGTGCGCGAGGTTAAGGCTGCCTGACGCAAGACTGGCGTTTCTGTTCTATTTTGGTTACTGCCGGCAGAAAGAACAACGAAGCGGATAAGATGACTGCATGCGATGTCTATCCGTGTTCGTTGTTTTCGCTGCTTTGTTAGTGAGTGAACTATCGCTGTCTGCAACTCCGGCTGTGGTTTCGGCTCAAACGGGCGCTCAGGAAAAAGCAGCAAGTCTTCGTGCACAGCTTACTGAAGTAGAAAAGAAGCAAGCGGAACTGCAAACGCGGCTAAAGAGTCTTGATGAGGGGCTGAAGCCGGAAAACATTGAGAGCGCTCTGGCTGGTGTGGGCAGCACGCGTCCGGAGGATTTGCGCGAGCAACGCCGGCGGCAATTGGAGATCGAGCGTAACGGAGTGCGCGCGCAACTGGATCTGCTGGCCACCAGCCACAGTCGCCTGGAAACAGCAATCGCAACAGCCGACGCGGATGCATACCGGCAGAGCGCCGCGCCAGTGACATCCAACCCGCCAACACCTCGCGGCCCATCGATTGAATTGTCCAGTGAGACGACAACCCCCGTGCGACCGCGACGAGTGCGAAAAAAGAAGACTAGAAAATCCAGGCAGGCTCATCGCGTAACGCAAACTGTTAGTTTGCGAACGGCGCCGAGCGTGCCCACCTAGCGGCTCTGTGTCTGAGACTTTGCGAAGTAGCCGGGCCGGTGGCGCAATTGTAGTTGCTCTTTTTGCAACTCAGGGTTGGTGATTTCGATGCGCATCTGGCGGTAAGAGCCGTCGCGGTTTTTGTTGGTAGGCGAATAGGCAATCAGGTACTGTGAACGAAGTTCCTGCTCGATCTCCGCGAAAGCATTAGTTAAGTCAGTCTCTCGTTTTGGGAAAAAGGCGCGGCCACCCGTAGCATTCGCCACCGTATTAAGTTCATCACGGTCCACTCCACCATACTTTTTGTCGCCGATACCAATCACGTAGATGACCGTCTCCGCATCCAGCGCGCGATTGATTGCCTCGCTTCTCGAGAGTCGGCTCGTAGAGTCGCGCCCGTCCGTTAGCAGGATGATCGCGCGGCGTCTCTGGTTCGGAACGAAATCCTTTTGACTTTGGGCCGGACCCAAACCCTGACGGCCCTGAGCCTGTCCCGCAACTTTCGGATCGGAACTTCGCGCCAGGACCTCACTTGATGTCAAAGCGATCGCGTCCCAGATCGCCGTTGAACCTTCGTCCCCGGGCGCCTTCATTCCCGGTCCGGAAGCAATACCGCTGATTGGCCGTCCCGCGCCCAGATACGCCGGCAGCGCCACTTCAGTCCGCTCAAGAGCCCGATAGATACTGAAGACATCGCGGGTCAATCCTTGTTCGAGATACGCCGCGCCCGTGAAGGGAATAATCGCCGCCTGATCTTTGCTGGACTGAATTACTCTCTCGATGAACGTTCGCGCGGCTGCCTTCTCCTGCGGCAAGGTGCGCTCCTCTGAAATGCTGACGTCGATCAGGAAAGCGATCGAAAGTGGTCGATCCGTTTCGCGTTGAAAAGTGAGAATTTTTTGCGGCACGCCATCTTCAACTACCCGCAGGTCCTCTTCCCGCAATGTCGTTATGAAAACTTTTCGTTTGTCGGTGGCGGTAAAGAAGAGGTTGGTGAGATTAGTTTCGACCCGAATAACTTCGTCATCCTGGTTGGCTGACTCTTGCGCGAAAAGATTACCGGCGGAGCCAGACAGCAGCAGGATAAGAAGTAAAAGGGCGAAGGTGAATCTCATATGCTATGACGCAAACTATTAAGCTTACGATTTGGTTGAGCCGGCACATCGACCGCAAACTAACGGTTTGCGTTACACATTATTTCAGGCTCTTGATATTTGTCGGCTTGGCGAATAACGATTCGGCAAGTGGCGGGTTGTATTCGACTGACTCGTAAGCAACCCGACTCGTTTGTACGCCGTTCGTGAAGTGGTCGATGACCCATGGTGCGGTGATTTGACCAATCGAAATCGGCTTCGCTAAACGATCTTCTTCAGTCACTTCTTCATCCTCGTCTGTGTCCGGCTTCTTCCTGGTTGCTTTGTAAACTACCTTCGCCGGCAAACCTTCCTTCGCCGCAAATTCATATTCGATCCAGAAACCGTTTGGATAAGTGAGCCGAACAGTTTCATTGCGCCGCCCTACTCCGGCTTCTCGCCGCCCAACATAGCTGAGGGTTGCGTTCTCCTTTTTCCACCACCCGCGCAGGAGGTTTTCGAGGCTGGTCCGCATACTGCGTTTGAAGTCTTCAATCTGATTGCCTTTCATGTCAGCCAGGGATTTGGTAGCGCCGTCGTAGAGCCAGCCGGTCTCACCCGAATTCGTCTGAATCACACGAATGCCTTCGCTGATAAACTCTGTGCGCTCTTTGTCTGGATAGGATATGTAATCAACAAATCTTGCGGGAATCTGTGATTGCCCGTCATGAAAGCTGGTGAAGAAGCCGCGACCAATTACAGTACTGATATTCAAATAGGCGCTGCCGCCAAGCACTTCAACCGCGCGATTGAGAACTGCTTCAGCTTTCGCAGTATTCTCCGGCGACGGTTTTTGGGCCGGTTCCTGCTGCGCCGCGGCCGAGGCGCAAAAGCAGACAAGAAGAACCAGGGTAAGAACCGGCCGGCGATGTATTGAATAGGTCATTTTTGAATCGAACTTTCGCAAGACATTCTGTCGCCTCCGATGAAGGCAGTCATCTTAGTTGCTGACTATACTAATTAGCGATGCCTCCCAAACGCTATAGAAAAAGGGGCTTCAGTAAGTAGTCCTGAAGCCCCAGCTAAACAATGCTGAACGAAGCGTATCGATAGGAATTGTGGGTTTCCCCAAACTGGCTAGTTAATTCAAGCTCGCGTTTGCGCCCGCAACAGCCTTCACCACAATCTCGTCATCTTCAACTTCAACCGCGAAATTCGTGGCGCTCTTCCACAGTGCAGTTAGGGGAAGTTTCACTTTCTCATCGATGTGACGCTTCAGAAAGCGCGCACCATATTTAGTGTTGAAGCCCTTCTCGGTTAGAAAGTTTAGCGCTGCGTCGCTAACGCTGACATCCTTGCCCTGACGCTGCATCTGACGCCGGAGGTTGTTCAAGTAGAGATCGGCAATCTGGCGGACCTCATCCATCGTTAACGGCGCGAAGACAATGATCTCGTCAATGCGATTGCGAAACTCCGGCGAGAAACGCGTCTCGGCGGCCTTCATTACCTCGTTCTTAACGACGCGGAAATCCTGCGCGGTCTTATTGCCAAAGCCCAGCGGCTTTTCGAATTTCTTGAAGCTCTCCGAACCGAGATTGGAGGTCATGATCACGATGGCGTCTGACAGATAAACTCTCTTGCCGCGGCCATCAGTCAACCAGCCTTCGTCAAAGCCCTGCAGGAACAGGTTCATCAAATAAGGCGATGCCTTCTCCACCTCGTCCAGCAGAAGAACCGTATAGGGATTCTCACGCAGTTGTTCCGTCAAAATTCCACCGCGCTCCGAACCTACAATTCCTCGCGGCATCCCGATCAGTTTTTCGATGCTGACGGTGCCGTCGCCATACTCAGACATGTCGATCCGCACCATCTTCTCTTCGTCACCAAACATGAATTCGGCGACCGCTTTCGCGAGTTCGGTCTTTCCCACACCCGTCGGTCCCAAAAACAACAACACGCCGTCGGGTTTATAGTGCGACTCTTTCAGTGGGCCCTTGTTCAGCCTTAGCCGTTGCGCTACGGATTTGATAGCGGCCTTTTGACCAATAACGCGTTGCCCCAGCATTGCTTCCGTCATCGAGAAGCGTTCGCTCGTATCGCGAAAGATCATGTCGCGCGGAATGCGAGACTCCTGCGAAATCACATCGATGACATGGTCCGGAGTGACGACCATTGTTTGCGGTTCGTTTATTTCAACTTTGACGGCAGCTGTGTCAAGCCAGCCAATTGCCTTGTCCGGCAGATGAAGGTTGCGTATGTACTTCGGCGCCATTTCCAGGGCGGTATTGATAGCCTCATCTGAAATTTTTACTGAATAATTTCTTTCCAACCGCGGACGAATGCCTAAGAGTATTTCACGCGTTTCATTTATCGTCGGTTCAACAACCTTCACCAGACGAAAGCGTCGCGCCAGTGCCTCATCTTCAGAAATGTACTCCTTGTATTCCGAGAGAGTGGTGGCGCCGATAATGCGCAAATCGCCGCGTGCCAAGGCCGACTTAAACATGTTTGCCGCGTCGGAAGACGTGCCGAGCGCCGCGCCGGCGCCCATGATTGTGTGCGCCTCATCGATAAAGAGAATGAGGTTGTCGCGTTCCTTAACCTCATCGATGATGCCCTTGATTCGTTCTTCAAACATTCCCCGCAACATTGTGCCCGCAACGATGCCGCCCATTTGCAGTTGGACCACGTGCGTGCCCCGCAAGCGCGCTGGAACCTTGTCAGGCTCCATTTCGATCATGCGCGCCAGGCCTTCAACAACTGCAGTCTTGCCGACACCAGGTTCGCCAACCAGCATCGGCGAGTTTGCCCGCTCTCGGTGGCATAGGATCTCCACCATCTGCTGGATCTCTTTCTCGCGGCCAATCGTGGGTGCGATCTTATCGGTACGCGCCAGGCGATTCAGGGAAACGCCGAAGTGCTTGAGATAGGGCGGCAACTCAAACTTCTTGCGATACTGCTCCTCTTCGCGCTCGCGTTTGTTCACTTGCGCCTGGACGTTCTCAGCCACCACGTCAGGATTGGCGCCCATGTTTTTCAAAACCTCAACAAAAAGGCTGTCGTAGTTTGTAAGCGCGGAAAAAATATCCGTCGCCTCGATCACTTTCCGACCCTGCGCCCGCGCGCGTTCCATCGCGCGTTTGAAAAGCTCTGTAGTGTCGGGAGAAATCCGAATGCCCTTGCCGACATGCTGCTGACGACTGCTGTCCAGCCGTTTATCAATTGCGATTTTGACAACGATCGGATCCAGGGAGAGCTCGCGCATGGTTGAGTTGAACATGTCGGGCTCCTCATACATGAGGGCCTCGAGAATATGCTCCACTGACACAAAATTCTGATCCCGCTGGCGCGACTCGCTCAACGCGTGATCGAGTATTCGTTGTCCGCTGTCCCCAAATTTATCTTTATAAGACCCTAAATCAACCATTGTCTTGACTCCCTGGCAAAGCTTGCCAATTCCTCTTAGAACTTAGTGCACCATTTTACGACAGCAAACTCGCCCTCCTCGATCGTCCCCGGATGCAAAAATCTGACCCAACCCGGGAAGGTTGGATGTCACTGAGCATATGCGCCGTTGCGTTTCGATGCAACGGATTTCTGCCGCCGATTTGCATAGCAAATTTCCGGCCACCGGTTGACTAACCGACCGCGGCGAAAAGCCGCACTTCAAATATTCGTGGTTCGGTCGGCGCGAGCAGCAGGGGCGAAGCGGGCTTAATAGTCGTAATCCTCACCGCCGCCCGGCATTGATGGGGCCGCTTTCTTCGGTTCGGGCGCGTCTGTGACCGCCGCGTCGGTAGTCAGCAATAGGCCCGCAATTGATGCTGCATTTTGGAGCGCAGTGCGCACAACCTTGGTAGGATCGAGTATGCCTGCGGCCGCCAGATCCTCATATTCGCCAGTGGCGGCATTGAATCCCTTATTGCCTTTCAACTCTGAAACTTTACCAGTGACCACCGCGCCATCGAGGCCGGCGTTTTCGGCGATTCGCCGCAACGGCTCTTCCAAAGCACGTCTCACGATTCTTATCCCCGTTAAAACGTCCTCGTCATCATCGCTTAATTCGTCGAGCACTTGCCCCGCGCGCAGCAACGCGGTGCCGCCACCCACAACCGTGCCTTCCTGCGCAGCCGCTTTCGTGGCGTTTAGCGCATCTTCAACGCGCGTCTTGATCTCCTTCATCGCGGTTTCCGTCGCGGCGCCGACCTTAACTACCGCCACTCCACCGGCAAGTTTCGCCAGCCGTTCCTGCAACTTCTCACGATCGTAATCCGAAGTAGTTTCTTCAATCTGTCTTCTAATCGTGGCCACGCGCCCTTGTATGGCCTTCCGATCGCCGCCACCTTCAACCAGGGTTGTCGAGTCCTTGTCGACAATCGCGCGTTTGGCAGTTCCCAAATCCGACAGCTGCACGTTTTCGAGTTTGACGCCCAGGTCCTCGGTAATAACGCGCGCGCCGGTCAGAACTGCCAGATCCTCAAGAATGGCCTTACGCCTGTCTCCAAAGGCTGGCGTCTTAACGGCGCAAACTTTGATCGTGCCGCGCAGCTTATTAACTACGAGCGTGGCCAGGGCATCGCCTTCGATGTCTTCAGCGACAATTAATAACGGACGACCGCCGCCGGCTGCTTGTTCGAGAACGGGCAGCAAGTCGCGCATCGCCGCAATTTTTTTCTCATGCAGTAAGATCAACGGCTCGTCGAGCACGCATTCCATCCGATCGGCATTGGTGACAAAGTAAGGCGACAAATAACCACGATCAAACTGCATTCCTTCGACGATTTCCAGTTCGGTTTGCAGACCTTTTGCTTCCTCCACGGTAACAACGCCGTCTTTGCCAACCTGCTCCATCGCGTCTGCGATGAGTTTGCCAATCTCGCGATCGTTGTTGGCAGAGACGCTGGCAACATTCATCAGGTCTTCTTTGTTTTTTACCTTCTTGGAGGTGCGCTGCAGCTCCGCTACCACTGCCTCCGTCGCCATCTGAATGCCGCGTTGTAATGACATCGGGTTGGCGCCGGCTGCTACATTTTTCACACCCTGACGAAAGATTGCCTGTGCCAGCACGGTGGCGGTAGTGGTCCCGTCGCCCGCTGTGTCGTTGGTCTTGACCGCAACTTCGCGCACCATCTGTGCGCCCATGTTTTCGTATTTGTCCTGAAGCTCAATTTCCTTCGCAACCGTAACGCCGTCCTTCGTTATGACCGGGGAACCATACTTTTTCCCAATCACGACGTTACGACCTTTGGGCCCAAGTGTTACGCGCACGGCATTCGCGAGCGTGTTCACACCGTTCAGCATTGCGCTGCGCGCTTCTTCGCCAAACTTCATCTCTTTTGCGGGCACTCTGGTTCTCCTTGAATCTGGAATCTGAGATCTGAAATTTGAAATCTCAAAAACTATTCCGTCGCGGGCCTTGCCTTATCCGTATGGCGTCCAACTTTAACACGGGCCGGTCGCAACAGCCGGTCGCCGATCTTGTAACCGCGCGTGTGTTGGGCGACAACTTTGCCCTCATCACCCGGCGCTCCTTCAACGGTTTCAACCGCCTCATGTAACTCCGGGTCAAACACCTCTCCAACAGCGTCGATTGGCTCGACACCCGCGGCAGCCAGCGCGCTTTCGAAACTCGACGCTGTTCTCCGTACGCCTTCAGCAATTACTTCTGGCGCACTGCCTGCTTCGGCGGCGTCGGTGGCGCGTTGCAAATTGTCCAGCACGGGTAACAGTCCGGCGATGAAGTCAGCTTTCTCACGTTGTGCGCGTTCATCGGCCGCGCGATTCAGGCGCTGGCGTGTCCCATCAGTTTCACTTTGCAACTGCTTTCGCAACTGCTCAAAACGCGCCTGTACCTCCAGTGTCTTTTGCTCCGCGGCTTTCGTCCGCGCCTCCAGCTCTTCAACATAACTGGGTTTAAGACTCGGAGACTCAGCTTGGCTGTCGCGGTCGGTGTTTTTGTCGTCATCCAACAAAATGCGACGTCGATCCGTCACGCGAATCTCCGCTTCGTCATCACGCCTCTTCTTATGATCTCTGCCGAATAAGTCCCTCGCCATTTAATCCCTCTGCTTCCGAATTCCTAAAACTCATTCTCTTACGAAACCTTGATTTTAACGCGCTGCGACTTGCGTTCAGGACGCTTGGGAAGGTGAACTTGAAGCACGCCATCCTTGTAGTCGGCCCTGATATCGTTTTGATCGACGGCCGCCGGAACGCTAAACGTCTTGAGAAACTTGCCACTCGGGCATTCCGCCCGATGTCGGGTTGTGTCCTGCGCCACTCGATTTCCTTTTATCGTTAGCCTGTCGTCGTCAACGCTGATATCGAGCGTTGCTCGATCTATACCGGGAAGGTCAACCGCCACTGTGTACTCGCCGTCGTTTTCGTAAACGTCAGCCGCCGGATACCAATCGGCCGTCTCAGCCTCGTCACTCGGGCTGCCTTCGCTGGCGCGCCGCTGCGACGCGTCTTCAAATAGTCGATTCATTCGATCTTGCAAAGACACCAGGTCGTGCAAGGGATTCCAATGTGCCATCGCTATTCCCTCGTAGTTGTCCGATAAGCTTTAGCTTGTCGTTGCAGACGACAGAGACAAGCTAAAACTTATCGGACAGTAATCTAGGCCGCGGCCGCGGCGGACTCCACCTTTAGATCCATCTGGTCGCCATGGGCCGTCACTTTCACTCTTTGGCCCGGCAGAACTTCTCCGTTTAACAGTTTTACCGCCAGCGGATTCTGTATCAGGGTTTGGATTGCGCGCTTGAGCGGCCGTGCCCCGTAGTTCGGATCGTAGCCTTCTCGAGCCAGAAGTTGACGCGCCGAGTCGTCCAATACCAACTGGATATTTCTTTCGGCAAGCATCGCTAACAGACGCTGCAACTGTACGTCAATGATCTGGCCGATCTGATCTCGTGAAAGTTGATGGAAGATCACTATGTCGTCGACACGATTAAGAAACTCCGGTTTGAAGTTTGCTCGCAACTCCTGCATTACCGCCTCGCGCACTTCCTCTTCGTCGCCATCGGCATCCTGTATCTCGCGCGAGCCAAGATTTGACGTCATAATCAAAACGGTGTTTTTGAAGTCGACCGTGCGACCCTTCGCATCTGTCAGTCGCCCGTCGTCAAGAATCTGAAGCAACACGTTGAACACGTCCGGATGTGCCTTCTCGATCTCGTCAAACAACACCACTGCATAAGGCCGGCGGCGAATCGCTTCCGTCAGTTGTCCACCCTCTTCGTAACCCACATATCCAGGCGGCGCACCGATCATGCGCGCCACCGCATGCTTCTCCATGTATTCAGACATATCGAGGCGGATCATTGCGTGCTCATCGTCAAATAAGAATTCGGCGAGCGCACGAGCAGTTTCGGTTTTACCTACGCCCGTCGGGCCCAGAAAAATGAACGAACCAACGGGCCGATTCGGATCCTGAAGGCCGGCCCGCGCGCGACGCACCGCGTCAGCAACCGCCTTCAACGCCTCCGCCTGTCCGATGACTCGCTTGCTGAGACGCTCTTCCATGGTGACCAGCTTCTGCATTTCGCCTTCGAGCATTTTCGAGACGGGAATGCCTGTCCATTTCGCGACCACCTCGGCGACGTCCTCTTCATCCACCTCTTCCTTGAGCATCACCCCGTCAGTCTGCAGTTCCGCAAGTTTCTCTTGTTCGGCGGCAAAGCGGCGTTCCAACTCAGGAATCTGCCCATATTGAATCTCCGAAGCGCGCGCCAAATCGCCTGCATTTCGAACCTGATCGAGTTGTAGTTTCAGTTGCTCCAACTCCGCCTTGGCCTTGCGCATACGCTCGATGGCCTCTTTTTCCGATTGCCATTTCGCCTTCATCCCCGACGACTTCTCTCGCAAATCCGCAATGCGCTGCTCTATCTCATGCAAGCGCGCCTTCGATCGTTCGTCCTCTTCGCGCTGTAGCGCCTGGCGCTCAATCTCCAACTGCAGAATCTCGCGCTCGAGTTGATCGATTTCCTGCGGCAATGAATCGATCTCAATTCGCAGACGGGAGGCTGCTTCATCAATCAAGTCGATTGCCTTGTCTGGCAGGAAACGATCGGTGATGTACCTGTTGGAAAGCGTGGCGGCGGCCACGATGGCGGAATCCTTGATGCGAACGCCGTGGTGAACCTCATACTTCTCTTTCAGTCCACGCAGAATTGCAATCGTATCTTCGACCGTTGGTTCACCGACATAAACTTGTTGGAAGCGGCGTTCGAGCGCGGCGTCTTTCTCGATGTACTTCTTGTACTCATTAAGCGTGGTGGCGCCGACACAGCGGAGCTCGCCACGCGCCAGCGCAGGCTTCAGCATGTTCGACGCATCAATCGCGCCTTCCGCAGCTCCGGCACCGACCAGCGTATGCAACTCATCGATGAATAAAATGATCTGGCCCTGTGCGTTCTCAATCTCCTTCAGAACTGCCTTGAGCCGGTCTTCAAACTCCCCGCGATATTTCGCACCCGCCAGCATCGACCCCAAATCGAGTCCTACGAGCCGCTTGTTCCTCAACGTCTCGGGAACGTCTCCGGAAACAATCCGCTGGGCCAGGCCCTCAACTATCGCCGTTTTGCCGACGCCAGGCTCACCGATCAGCACCGGATTGTTTTTCGTCCGTCGCGAAAGGACCTGGATGGTCCTCCGGATCTCGTCATCGCGGCCGATTACCGGATCGAGTTTGCCTTTGCGCGCCAACTCGGTGAGATCGCGCGCGTATTTTGATAGCGCCTGATAATTCTGTTCTGCGTTCTGATCCGTGATGCGGGAGCCGCCGCGCATCTGCTCAATCACCTTGAGCAGATCGTCCCTCTTTATGCCGTGCTGGCGAAGAACCTTGCCGGCTTCACCGTCCTTTTCATCAACGATCGCCAACAGCAGATGCTCGGTCGAGTTAAACTCGTCCTGCATTTTGTCTGCCTGCTTTTGGGTGGCGGTGAAGACCTGACTTAAACGGGGGCTAAAATATTGCTGTCCACCCTCGACGCGAGGGAAGCGCGCGATTGCGGCCTGAACATCATTTAGCACTACCTGAACGTTGACTCCGAGTTTCCCGAGGATGGGCCGCACAATGCCTTCCGGCTGCTCGAGCATTGCCGCGAGCAAGTGCTCCGGTTCAACTTGCTGATTCTGATTTCGCTCGGCCATCTCGATGGCAGCCTGTATGGCTTCCTGTGCCCGAAGCGTAAATTTATCTAAACGCATAAAATTATTTGTCTACTCTATACCTCTTTTAATTTTTTAGCGGGGTCAGCTCGCCTTGAACTGAAACCCCGCTTAAGACCCCTGGTTCAATCCCGGCGACATCTACTGACTGCCTGCAGCCTTCGACTTCTCACCGGCTTCGGCTTTCGCCTCAATGGTTTTTGCCGAAGTAGTGGTGGCTTCGCCGCCAATCTCAATCCGGCGCGCCTTCGTCTCTTCACGCTTCGGCAGCGTCACCCGCAATACGCCGTTGCGATACTCAGCAGTTGCACCGTCGGCTGAAACAGTTTGAGGCAGGGTGAACGATCGCGTGAATGATCCATAAGAGCGTTCTACGCGGTGGTAGTTATCTGAGTCGTCCTTCTTTTCGAATTGACGCTCACCGCGCAAGGTGATCACGTTGTTCTCGACCGACAGCTCAAAATCTTCTCGCTTCATTCCGGGAAGCTCCGCCTCGAGCACGATGTGGTCTTTGTTCTCATAAATATCCACGCTCGGGTTCCAGGCTCCGCGGCCAATACCTTCCTCACCAAAGCCTCGGGTCAGATTAGTTGAAAACAGCCGGTTTACCTCCTCTTGTAACGTGCGCAGGTCCCGAAAAGGGTCATAACGGACAATAGTCATCTTACTTCTCCTCCTTATTTCTTTACGCTCCTGGTGGCTACCGTAGTCCACCTACTGAATCTTGGTATCTTGTGAGCGTGCGACAATAATAATATTTGAGTCTGGCCCTGTCAAGTTCCCCGCTGGACGAGGAAACGCTGAGCAAATCAAGAGGAATAGGCAGGTTTTTCGGTCATTCCCGGATGGGGGCTTGGGTGTTAACTGAAGTCACTTCATGCCGAAAAAGCGCTTTATGGACTTGAGGAGACCGGCGGATTTTTCTGCATCCGTGGCCGAAAGGTTCTCGCTGGCGACCAGGCCTTGGCGGCGCTCGGCGATGATGTAGCTCAGGGACTCAACCAGGTCGGGGTTGGTATCAAAAACCCGCTTCATCGCGGCGTGCCCGATTTCCAGGACCTCAGTTTCTTCAATAGCCACGATGTTTGCCGTACGAGGTTCGCCGGTGAACAGCGCCATCTCACCGAAGAAAGCCCCTTCGCTGAGGGTGGCGACTGTGCGGGAGCGGCCGTTTTCGCTAACCTGCACGCTCACCCGACCATTATGGACGACGAACATTGAGGAGCCGGGATCACCCGCTCTTATCACGGTTTCGCCGGGAGCGAAAACATGACTCGTCGCAGCATGAGCAAGCATCGCAGTCTCTTCGGCTGAGAGGGGAGCGAAGATATCGACCGCCGCTAGTCGTTCAACGATTGCGCCGCCGCCGTCAACATCAGCTGGCATACTCCGCGACATTCTTTCCACCAACAGGGTTCGCGTCGGATAGGCGAAAGTTAACCCGGCGCGCCGGAATGCATACCAGATTCGCTGTCGGACTAAAGCATCGGTGTCGTTGTATTTCGCATAATCAATTAGCCAGTACTTAACTTCATATTCCATTGCGCTGTCGCCGATGTCTCGGACACGGACAATTGGCGCCACTTTCGGCGAAACGTTGTCAGCTTCTCGGACCGCTTCTCTGACTACATGGATAGTTTTGGCTGGTGAGTCCGTAAAAACTGTATTGAAGAACACGAGCCGTGCATTCAGGTTTTCGCGCGGGCAAACTTCTATCGGTTCTTTCGCGGCCGTGCTGTTGCTTATGAGCACTACATGATTTTGAAACGTCCGAATCTTAACCGCGCGCCAGGTTATCTCCTCGACGACGCCGGTGTGACGCTCCGCAACCGTTATCACATCGCCAACCTGAAAAGGCCTATCGGCTTGCAGTGATATGCCGGCGAAAAAATTTCCCAGCGTGTCTTGCAGCGCAAGGCCGAGGATGACTCCGAAAATTGCCGAGGTTGTGAAGACAGCCCCCAGATTGGCGTCAGGGAATATCAGTGTGAAGATCAGGAAGAACAGCGCCGTAAAGGCAATGATCGAAAAGATGTTGCGAACGAGAGTTGGCGCATCAAATCCGCGCCGAAAGCGAACCAGCCCAAAGACCAGGGCGTTGAGCGCCCGCACCACCAGGTAAGCAAGGATTGCAAAAGAGACCAGCCGTAGGACCCCGACGATAGTGTCGGCTCGTGAGGCCAGGCCCATGTGGGTGTTCAGCAGTTCACGAATGCCGTAATCAAATCTGAAAATCAGATAGATCACCAGCAACACGATCGCGGTTGCTATGCAGAAGAGCACGACCTTGTTGTTGCGGCGGGGGCTATTCATGTTCTTGTCGTTTTGCCAGCGAACATCAATTACTTCTAGAGTTTCAGGAAGTATCTTTTATCACTGATCAATCAGCTTGGCGAGAAAGAATTGGGCGGGTCTTTGCCGGATTTACAAATGATTAACGCTGAAGTTTGGGAAAGAGAGTCACCAAAATAAACAGTAGCGACAACATAGTGACGATTATGGCCGTGAGCCACGCGCCCAGGTTATAGGCCGGCCCGTTAACATGCTCGCCCATCAGTTCGCGATCGTTTACCAGTTTCAGGATCGCAAAGAGGATGATGGGCAAGAGCAAGCCGTTTATCACCTGCGTGACGAGTAGCACGCGAATCAGCGGCAAACCCGGAATGACAGCGATGGCGGCACCGACCGCGACAAGAAAAGTAAAGACTCCGATAAAAATTGGAGCTTCACGGAAACTGCGAGACACCCCTTTTTCGAAACCAAGCGCCTCACTGATCGAGTATGCAGTGGCCAGCGGCAAGACGCCCGCAGCCAGCATTGACGCGCCAAACAGACCAATAGCAAAAAGTGTTTCCGCGTAGGATCCGGCGAATGGTTCAAGCGCTCGGGCCGCGTGGGCGGCACTATCAACGTGCAGGCCATGTTTGTTAAGCGTGGCGGCAGTGGAAACCACGATGAAGAACACAACCAGAATCGCCAGGATCGTCCCCACCCAGACGTCTTTTTTTGTTCTCGCGTAGTTCTCCATGGTCACACCTTTTTCGACTACGGACGACTGGACGTAGACCTGCATGTAAGGCGAGATCGTTGTGCCCACAACGGCGACGAAGGTGAAGAGGTAAGCGTACTCAAAGCTAAAGGTTGGCTTCACCAACCCGATTGCCACCGCGCTCCAGTCGGGCTTCGCGAGAAAAGCTGAAACGATATAGCCGAGAAAAACCAGCGACATTAAGAGGAACACACGCTCCACTCGTTGGTATGAGCTCTTAACAACGAGCCACCAAATGGCTACCGCTGACAAGGGCACAGACACGAATCGTGTCACTCCAAACAGTTCGGTGGCGGCCGCGATGCCGACGAATTCGGAGACCGTGACACCCGCGTTCGCTATCAAAAGCGCCAGCATCACAAACGCGGTCCAGCGAACACCAAACCTTTCGCGAATGAGATCGGCGAGTCCTTTGCCAGTAACAGCACCCATCCGGGCACACATTTCCTGAACTAAACCGAGGCTAATTGTGATGGGGATCAGAATCCAGAGTAGATGGTAACCTTGTTCCGCGCCGACTGCGGCGAACGTCGCAATCCCACCGGCATCATTGCCGGCGCTGGCAGCGATCATTCCCGGACCAAGGATGGCGAGATACGCCACGAGCCTGCGTCGCCAGCCTGTTGGCGGCCGAAGACCTCGACCGCGCCGTCGCAGCAAGCGTCGACCGGTAGCTATTACCGCTGCTCGTGATTCGGCCACTTGGAGGGTCTCCGTCGTTCATAAGTATTACTTTGTGTAGGTTCGTAAAATTTCGTGGACCCACAACCGCGCCCCTAACAATTCAAGTAGAGGTTTGGAATTTCAGATCTGAAATTTGAGATCTCAAACAGGGATAATCACCGCGCGTTTATCCAAACAACCTGGGCAATCGTTGGCGCCAATCCTTTGGCAACAAGATCTCCATGGCGTCGTCTACAGTAATGATCCCCAGAATATCTCCGGTTTCATCCATTACCGGCAAGGCCAAAAGATTGTACTCGGCGATTCTTTGCGCCACTTCGTCGGCCGCTTCATCTGGATGCGCCATTTGAAACTCCGTCCGCATAACCTCCGCCAGAGGCATTGCCGGATCGGCCAGAATCAGACTGCGCAGTGCGATCACGCCAACGAGTTTCCATGAACCTTCACCTTCAACGACATAAAGGTAGTAGATCATGTTTGGCGTTTCCGCCATCTCGCGCAACCGTGCCAGCGCTTCGCCAACCGTCAACTCCCGCGGCAGCGTAACAAACTGTGTGGTCATCAGACCGCCAGCCGTGTCGTCTTCATAAGGAAGCAGCTCCGCAACGTCGGCCTGCTCCTCGCCTTCCATGAGTCCCAGCAGCTCTTCCGCTTTTTCTTCCGGCAAATCTCCCAGCACATCGGCAGCTTCATCAGGCGCCATCCATTCAAGAATATCGGCAGCGCGTTCCTCGTTCATGTTGCCGAGAATTCGCGCCTGTTGTTCCGAAGGCATTTCCTCGAGAGTCTCAGCGGCGGTTTCATCATCGAGCGATTCAACCACTTCGAAGCCGTGATGATAGGAAAGCGCTTCCGCAAGTCGCGCAATTTCAACCGGATGAAGCCGCGCCAGTTTACCGCTGGAAGACTTGAGCTGGACCGTGGCCGCATCCGTCGCAAGGTAACCAACGTCAGCCCAGTCCAGCACTTCAACAGGTTTCCGCGTGCCCATAAAACCCGCCGGCGCCAAGCGTCTATACAGTCCCTGCAAACTAACGTCGGCGCCCGTCACGCGCCAGTCTCCCGCTGCTTCGATAAGCTGCACATCGTTCACGCGAACTACTCTTTTCCCGTCAACATCGATCAACTGCTTATCGAGCACATCACGCGCCAGCAACACTTCGCCATCGCGACGGACAAAAGGTCGGAGATTCAGTTTGTCTGAATTAAGGCGGGCGCCTTGCTCGTTAAGCTCGGTGATACGCCAGCGTGAGAGAAAGAATTCACGCCGGCCAAAGCGCGCGACTAAGCCAGTGACCGGCGGATGATCGTCCTCACCAAGACGCACGATGACGTCCTTGACCGTGGCCACACGCTCGCCTTCAAGATCGCGGATGGGGCGACCCAACACTTGCGACAAATACAACATTCTTTAGTCACCAGGGGATGCTAACTTTGCGGATCATAGCATGAGGTAGAAAGACCAGGGAGGGTTCGCCTACTGCTCCACGAAACCACACTAAAAGGCACCAACAAAGATTCCTAGTTCGAGTTAGTTCGCGTGATTTCGTGGATGGCTTTTACAGCTAGTTCGAGCGGGCGATCGTGTCCGGAATAGAGATCGCTACGCTCGGTTGTGACGATTTCGTCAGGCTTTAGACCATGGCCTTCGAGACGATGGCCCTGCGCCGTCTCGTAATCAAGTTCGCTGACGTCAAGTAAACCGCCGTCTGGTAACAGGTGTCGCGTGCGAACTGCGAGCACGCAACCACAGGTTTCCGTGCCGATGATTGTTGCGCGACGGGAAATCCGAAGCGCCTCGACGAAAATCTCGGCCGCACTCGCGGTGCGTTCGCTGGTTAAGACAATCAGAGGAAGCTTCGTCTGTTGTAGTGGATCGGCTGTAAGCGCGGATCTGAGATGCGTTAATATCGTGAAGCTGGTACCGGCGCGATCCGTAAACTGGCCCAAATTAGAGCCGATCCCCAGAAACGTTGAGGCAATGTCGCTCATCGCTTCGGCATCACCACCACCATTACTTCTGAGGTCAAGGATCAGACCACGCGTGCCCGCTAGTTTCTGCTTGAGACTTCGCGCGAACGCTACCGCAATTGGTTTTGTGAAAGCGTCAATCTCAATGACCGCAAATACGCCTTGCTCGCGACGCATTCGCACCCCCAGCTCGCGCTGCTGCCAGTAGCGTTCAAAGCGAGCGGATTTTTGTTTGCCGTCCTTCTGCTTCCAGGTTAAGTCGACGGACGTTCCGCTTGGCCCATCCAACAGCTTTGCGAAAACACGAAAGCGCGCTGAGGCGTTAACCGGATCAGATAACTGCGACAAACGACTTTCGACTAAAGCCAGCGCCGCCTCACCGTTGATAGATTCAATTACGTCGCCGGCGCGCACACCTGCCCGTTGCGGGGCGGAATTGTTATCGACTTTGATAACTGTCGGTACCCCGTCAATCTCAGCCAGCGCCACGCCGACACTAACAAAACGCGGTCGCCACCAGTCAAACTTTTCTTCGGGAGCAAAGACGCGAGTATGCGGGTCGTTTAAGGAAGCGATCATGAGACGCAACACAGAATATAGTTCCTGGCTCGAGCCGGCTTTTGCGGCCAGCGCGCGAAAGGTGGTTCTTTGTGCATCCCAGTCCAGGCCATGGAACGTTTGATCGTAGTAACGCTCGTTTATCCTGGCCCAGACATCATCGAAAACAGCGAGCCGGCCTTCGGGAGTTGCGGTGGAAGTCAGCGCTGCTTCATTTCCTGAGGCGCGAGCAGCGGGGGTGATGATAGGGGAACGGGGGAAAAGGGGAACAGGAAAATTGAAAAATAGAAGTAGTGCGACGCCAAAGGCGATTGTGCTTGCACGAGCCGATTTCCCGTTTTCCCTTTTACCCATTTACCCTTTTATTATTTCGGTGGTTTGCGAAAGTTGTAGCGTAATAGCACCCGAATCGGAATGGCAATTCCATCGCGCATCGCCGGAAAGAAATGCAAACGGCGAACGGTTTCGACTGTCGCTTCGTCCAGTCCAAAGCCTGCCCAACGCGCGACCTCAACTCGCGTCACTTCCCCACTCGCGTCGAGATCCACCAGCACATCGACCGTTGCTTCTGCTTCAGCGCGCGCGGCGCTTTCCGGGTACGCCGGTACAAATCTTCGGTACGGACGCGGTAATCTTAGACCTTCTGCGGTCGCGCTCTTTTCGTCGTCGGGCGCTGCTTCGATGATTGGAATTTGCTCTGCGGTTGTCAGCTGGCGTTCGCCGCGTTCATCTTCCTGAGCACGATGAACTGCCAGGCTGAGCCGGTGCTGTATTTCAGAACCTGATAACTCAGAAAGCAGCAACTGTTCTGCTGCCGCAGGTGTGTCTCCCATGAAGGTCGGCCGCTGCCAGCTGATAAGTCTGCCAGTCCGCGCGCTGACCGCGAAGATCGAAGCGTAGGAATCAAAGTAGACCGAGCCGTTTGAGGGTGAACGCCGAAGTGTTTGCGCGTCGCCTAAGACGAAGAAGTCGCAGCCCAGTGCGGCGCCAAGATCGCGGGCCTCACCGAGTGATAGACTCATCGAGCCTTCATATCCCGCGCCGCGAGCTGCTGCCCGAACCTGATCGCGATCTAAGACGACTACACTCGTCTCGCGTTTGAGATTGAAGGCGAGCTTGTCTGCCGCCAGTCGCCCCGGCGCGGAACCGCCAAAATCCAAAATCGCCAAAGACAGCGGCCGCTCGGTTGGACGAACAATTGTTTGCGGCCATCGCAGACTGACGGCGTCCTGCGGTTGTCCACTGACAGGAAAACTCAGCAACATCAAAACCAGGCTTGCTAAGCCAAAGTGAAAAATGCGAGCAGCCCACGTAGGAATGATCAACCTGGAGGTTTCGGATGGTTGAAATATTTGCATTACCAAAGATGGGCGACCTGGAGACAGTCAGCTCCTCTTCCACAATTGCTGAGACGGTACCCGCAAGGCGCGATTAAATTTACTAGATGCGTTTTCCCAGGCGATCGTGGCCGTCAATTCCACCAAGGCGTCCTCAGCGAAAAGTCTGCGCAATCGCTCGAAGAGTTCATCACTGACGTCGCGTCCCGTAATTGTCATAGCGTCGGCGAACTCAAGCGCAACGCGTTCTGCCTGAGTATAGAGGTCACTGTTCGCGTAGTCCGCCAGGGCGTCAATCTTGGCGTCAGAAACTCCGAGCTGGCTGCTCACGGCAGCATTTATGTCCTGTCAAAACTCGCAACCGTTGAGAAATGCAACACGCCGGTTGATCAGCGCTCGCAAACTCGCGTCTATTAGTCCTGAAGCCTCAATGGCGGTCCACATCGCTCGCGCGCCTCTGAAGATCGACGGGCGGCGCGCGTAGACAAGATGGTTGAGTAAGGGATTCCCCCAATCTTTTGCCTGCGCTTCGAGGACTGTCTTGATGTACCTGTCCGCAGCCATAACATTCGCGTTCGCAACTCTCGCCATCGTTAGTCTCCAACCAACATAAGTGTTGGATCTAGTGACGGTGCCGCGTTGGCGGCAACCTTAATTTAGCCCGACTTTTCAATGCCGGGAGAAAGTAGTTGACTCAGTACTCGTCGCGCCGGCCGAAGATTGCTTGAAGCCTCAATTGCTTCGGGTAGCTGATAGATCCTTTGGTGTCAGCTTGTGGTAGAGCTGATAAACTTCGGCTTTCACCTCAGCCGGGAAGCAAACGCGGTGCAGCTCGTAGCCGCGCTGCAGCCCGCGGACAGCGTCACTCACCTCAGTGATCTCACGTATGCGGGGCTGGGCGTAGCCATCTTCTACATAAATCCGACTCTTCGGCTCGGCGCCTTCCGCCGTGTAGTAGTTGTAATAGGGAACGTCGCTGGCGCGATCTTCGATGAAGTAGTAGTCCGGGTCGTACCCAGCCCGGACGACGCACTCTCGTGCTGCCGATAGAAATCCGGTGCGCTCCGTCTCCGGCATATCGAGATCGATCGCCTTGAACAACCTGCGGGCAGTGAAGCGCTTGCTGAGGTCCGCCAGAATGTCGTCAGACGATCGTTGCCATTGCTTTACATGAAACAGAACATCAGAGTCGTCAACCTCGAGATATTCAGTAATCGTTGGTTGGTTTCGGCGCAAGACTTTTTCAAAGGCAGTGCCAGGGGCGTGCCAAACCGGCTCGCCGGTTTCGAGAAGTTTCAAAGCGCGTCGCAGGATCGCTCTCAATACAGCCTCCGCCGAGCGCAAGGTGCGGTGAAAATAGACCTGTCGAAACATGTAGTAGCGAGCCTGCAAATACTCTTCAACGGCATACAGGCCGCGCGCGGCTACGTAGATTCGATCGTGTTCTTCATCGATTGCCAGGGCGTTAATGATCCACTCGAGATCGTAGATGCCATACTTCGCTCCCGTCATCAACGAATCGCGCAGCAGGTAGTCCATTCGATCCACATCGAGTTGTGAAGATACGAGTTGAGCCAAAGCCGCCGGCTGAAACTTTCCTTCAATAATTGCTGCCACCTTGTTCGGCAAGTCTGCCGAATATGAACGAAGGAGCTGCCCGATTTCGGTCGCCTCACTCAGCACAACCTCGACGGTCCACTTCTCATGGTGAAGGCCGAGCACTTTTTCCATGACATGTGAAAACGATCCGTGGCCCACGTCATGAAGCAACGCGGCCGCTCGCGCGGCGGTGTGGTCCTGATCCTTCATCGCATGTCGTTCGCTTAAGCGATCAAGGACGCGAGTCATCAAATGGAAAGCGCCGAGCGAATGGGTGAAGCGGGAGTGTTCTGCGCCCTGATAGGTATAGAGTCCCAGTCCCAGCTGTTTGATACGTCGCAGTCTCTGAAACTCCTGCGCGTCGATCAAACGCATCATCAACTCGCCTTCGCTTGTGTCAGTGCGAAGGCGAATAATGTTGTGGACCGGATCGCGATAGATTCGTTCGGACAAAACAGTTATCTGACTGTGGATCTGGCGACAGTCTAACACAGGGGAAAGTCGCGGGCAGTAGTAGCGCCGATCATTGAAACGCCGTTGAAGTGAGCCGAAGTATTCGGAGGCACACGTTTATCTGGAGTTGATTCTACGCGCCCTGGATTGAAGAGAGAAGTGCCTGGAGAACAACCGGGGGGCAAACTGGCTGCGACCTAATGGTGTTAAGTTAAGCGCCGAAGCAAAGGCGAAGCCGCCGCAGACCCTCTTCGATATTCGCAGTAGCTATGGCGCCATAGCCCAACACTAGTCCTGGCTTCGCCGGCACCTGGACCGCGAACCTCGAGAGCGACTGGACCTGCACGCCGGCGTCGGATGCTCGGCGAGCGACCGCGCTGATTTCATCGACAGAGGCGGTACGAGCAAAGGCGGCTACGTGTAGTCCAACAGTCGATGGAATAGTCTGGAGATGATCGGCGAATTCGTTGGTCAAGCCACGCGTAACCATTGCATGCCGGACTCCGTATATATTCCGCATTTTGCGGATGTGCCGGGCAAACCCACCATCATCAATAAAGCACGCGAGGGCCATCTGAAGGGGTAGCGAGGTGTGCCAATCCGTTACTTGCTTCGCTCTTTGTACGGCTGCGCGTATGGATGGCGGTGTCACTAGAAACCCCAGCCGAAGTGTTGGCAGCATCGTCTTTGAAAAGGAGCCGACATAAATCACGCGGCCCGTACTGTCGAGAGTCTGCAGCGGTTCGATTGGTCGCGCTTCAAAGCGAAATTCGCTGTCGTAGTCGTCTTCGACGATCGCAGCATTATTTCTCTCCGCCCAGGCCAGCAACGCTCGCCGACGCGAAAGCGCCATCGACACGCCGAGCGGGTATTGATGGGAGGGTGTCACAAATACGAGCCTGGCCTGGCGTGGCAGGGCTTCGACAATAAGCCCCTGCTGGTCAACCGGCACACAGCTGACGCGAACGCCAAGCGATTCGAAGAGCCATCTTATCGGCGGATAGCCAGGATCTTCGACAGCGACGTTGTCTCCAGGTTCAAGCAGGGTCCGAGCCACGACATCCAGCGCCTGCTGAGTGCCGCTGACGACAGTGACATCGTCTGCCGAAGTTTCCACACCCCTGGCGACTCCGATGTGACGAGCAATCGAGTCACGCAAAACCCGATAGCCGGCCGGATCGCCGTATACGCCATCACGGACGACCTCGGAGCGCAGCTGACTCGAGAGTAGCCGGCGCCAACGATCGTGTGGGAATAGCGACGCATCAGGAAGGCCCGTGCGAAAGTCGAACTCAGCGGGCGCAGCGAAAGCAGTGGACAGAGGTATCGAATCCCAGATGGGTCGCGGCCGCAATGGGCCGTCAGCCGATCGTGTATTAATCTCGTTAGGAGATGGAGCAAGGTGCGCATTCACAAATGTCCCTGCTCCGATACGCGATGAGACGAATCCTTCGCCGGCCAGCCGGTCATAGGCGATCGTGACGGTTGCTCGAGCAACGCTAAGGCGCCGCGCCAACTCACGACTCGGAGGCAGAGACTCGCCAGGCCTAATCCGGCCATCAATAATGGCCCGCCGCAATTGCCGGTAGATCTCACCACTGAGATCCGTGCGATCGATCAAACTAACGTGAAATTCCATCGAATTAACCCCACCGACATTAGCATTGGACTGGTCAAATGGGTAGGAATTGGCTCTTGTGGTGGTCCTTTCCGCAATGTAAGCTGCCCTTCATAAACTCCCCTTAATTTAAATGCGTTGTCATGCCGAAATGTGTGGATCTTAATGTCCGCGATCGGAGGCTTCGGTTGTCAGTGACAATGTGGAGTTGAGATTAGCTTGATTGCCAGGGCTCTGGGGGTCTAGTAGATCGACCTGTTTGGGCCTACGCAAGATCGTGGGCCAGCGAAGAGTGATTGCCTTAGCGGAAGAGAAGAAATTCATGAAGAACGAATTGGATAATTCTGACGATGGAGCCTACGGACGTCCGCGTGCTCTCGAAACGATCCTTCCGGGAGGCTTAATCGTCGGGATATTTGATCTGCTGTTCGCCTTCACCTTTTATGGATTGATTCTGGGCGCGCCACCGCTGCGAATCTTCCAATCGGTTGCCGCTGGAGTGCTGGGGAGAACCGCCGCGTATGAAGGTGGAGTGCGGACTTTCTTACTCGGTATTCTGCTCCATTTCGTGGTTGCGACCTGCATCGCCACAGTCTACTACCTGGCCACTCTAGTATTGCCGTTGTTGATTCGCCACGCCGTGGTCAGCGGATTGGTGTACGGAATGATCGCTTACCTGGGAATGAAATATATCGTTGTCCCCCTCTCAGCTATCGGACAAAGAGGAAGCCTGCCTCGGCTTCCGGTTCTCCTGACAGAGATTACCGGGCACGCTTTGTTGGTTGGATTGCCTCTCGCGCTTCTGGCGCGCCGATCCGCGAAAAAGAATGGACGCGATTTTCGAAACTCGGCGTAACAAAATCGGAATTGTCTCCCGCGAAAACGGAGGTTGATATGCGTAAGTTGATTGCTGGAATGAAGCTTTCTGTTGATGAGAAGGTGGAGGGGCGTGAGCAGGGCGCGGATTGGGTAGAAGCATGGTCGGAAGACTATGGTCTCACGCCGCAAATAGATGCGTGCATCCTTGGAGGAGGTATGTACCCCGGCTACGAGCAGTATTGGACCGCGATACAGAATGAGCCGAACAAGCCTGTTTGGATCACTGGCAACGCGCCAACGCCGGCTGAGCTCGAATGGGCCCGCTTCGCCGCACAGACCCCGCATTATGTGCTATCGAGAACACTGACTTCCGCTCTATGGCCGCAGACTAGCTTCGTCCGGGGACTCGAAGAAATCGCTGCCCTCAAGCAACAGCCCGGCAAGGATATTTATCTGGTGGGTGGTGCTCGAACTACGGCGAGCCTTATCGATGCCGGGCTAGTGGATGAACTCCGGCTTATTCTTTATCCGCTTATCGCCGGTGAAGGGAAGGCGCTCTTTGCAACGACGGAACATCGTCGTGCGCTTGATCTGCAGAAGGTTCAGCAGCTTCAAGATGGTCGTGTAAGTTTGATCTACAGAATCGGTGAGACAAGTCGATAGACTTTCACGATAACTGTACCGACGGTGACATCAGGGTAGGTCCCTTAAATCACATGAACAAGAATCAGCAGCCTGCGTTGTGTTTCTTTGTGGTGGGGTTGATAGGACTCGGCGTCATCGCGCTGGTCGTTGGGGACTTCGCGATGGTATGGCAACCGGTGCCGGACTGGGTTCCGGCACGACCCGCCGTCGCGTATGGGACTGGCGTGCTAATGGTTCTGCTCGGGATAGGGTTGTCAGTTCGTCGCACCCAACCGTGGTCCGTACGAATTCTGTTTGCTTACCTTTTTCTGTGGGCACTGCTGAAGGTGCCTGGGGTGGTTGTCGCTCCAGAAATCGAAGGTACATGGCTTGGACTCGGTGAACTAACGCTGCTGCTCTCTGGCGGATGGACGCTGTTTGCGCGCTTAGGGAATGTCGCGAACAAGTCGCCACTCGGATTCCTGACAGGTGAGCGCGGCGTCCGGATGGCGCGGATACTCTTTGCGGTTTCGGTTGTGCCTATCGGGCTTGCCCATATTTTTTATGTGAAGCAAACGGCGGATTATGTGCCGCATTGGTTGCCTTATCGCACGGGCTGGGCCTATCTGACGGGTGTGGGACAGATTGCGAGTGGACTTGGCGTCTTATTCAATGTACTTCCTCGCATCGCTGCCTGGGCCGAAGCCGGGCAAATCACGCTCTATACGTTACTGGTGTGGGGACCAGCAATCGTAGCAGCGCCCAAAACGCGTCTACCGTGGACTGCGTTTTTCATCTCGTGGATTATCGCCGCGGCGGCTTGGACCGTCGCGCAGAATTTGCCGCCCCGAAGTGCAGGAGATTCCGGGCATTAGTGCCAAACGTCCTGTCTCGGCGATCTCGGCGTTGGTAAGGTAGTAATCTGGTGGATCGATCACGATAGCTTCAGCAGTAGGTATCCAATGAGTAGAAATGAAAGCCCGGTTGTGATTTCTGGATTGTTCCCAATATTTTGGATAAGCGGCGTCAGTTTGACCGAGAGATTTGGGCCAAAACTCGGCGATTTTAAGGCATTACTCCCTTTTCCGCCGGTGGGCATACTAGTTGCAAAATCGGGCTGCGTATTATGCAGTCTTCTCAGAATCCAACCATGATAATGCCGTTGCGTCGCCTCTGCGGGGCTTGGCTTGCCGCGGAACGCGCGGTTCGGGTCAGCGGCACTTTACCAGTTTTACCAATTGAAGAAAGGATCAGCTAAGCATGAAAAACAGCATACGCTTTATAGTCCTGTCGCTGTTTGTACTGTGTGTATCGCTCAGCGCGTTTGCACAGTCTTCGACGACAGGTTCACTAGAGGGCACGGTCGTTGACCAAACCGGAGCCGCGGTTCCGGGCGCAACGGTTAACGTCACCAGTCCCAATTTGATCAGTGCCCAGTCTGCTACCACAGACGACTCCGGCCATTTCCGCGTCCTGGGTCTTCCCCCCGGAAAATACATGGTGACAGTCGAGGCAGCAGGAAAAGGCTTCTCCAAGTTTGAGCAGAAAGACGTCGAAGTCAGTCTTTCGAAGACTTCATCGCTGGATATTTCGCTCACTCCTGGCCAGATAGGCGCGACCGTGAACGTCACTGATACTGGCGGCGCGGCGGTCGACACCACGCAAAACACTACGGGCAGCAACGTCTCGTCGGATCAGTTTTCGAATTTCCCGACGCAGAGAACAGTTCAGGGGCTTTATACGATTGCTCCTACAGTGACCCGTTCAGGGCTGCGTGACGCAACTGGTCGTGACCGCGACCCCTCAGTGGGCGGCGCCTCAGGCCCCGAGAACAACTACATTCTGGACGGCGTGAATACAACCGACCCCGCGTTTGGCGGATCGGGCGCAAACCTTCCCTTCGAATTCGTCCAGGAAGTCGAAATCAAAACCGGTGCTTATGGTCCAGAGTATGGCAAGTCCACCGGCGGAATCTTTAACGTAATCACCAAGAGCGGTGGTAACGAATTTCACGGCGACATTTTTGGTTACGGAACCACAAAAGGCCTCGTCCGTGGCGTAAAGAATTTCCCGTTCACAGGATCTGCCTTCAATGGCTTCTCTGAAGTCGACGCAGGCGTCGACGTCGGTGGTCCAATCAAGAAAGACAAGCTGTGGTTTTTCGGGGCATTCAATCCCCAGCGTCGCAGCAACTTCTATCTGACGCAAACCTTCCACAACCCGGTTTCGAATAAGGTCACCATTCCGTTCTATGCCGGCAAGATCACCTGGGCCCTGAATACCAGAAACACTTTCACGGCTTCCACGTTCGGTGATTTCACGAAGGTTGACGGCTTTTTAGCAACCGCCGCGCTGAACAATGTTAACGGATTCGGCGACGACGTCACTGCTTTCCAGGGAACGCAGGAAACCGGTGGTCATAACTACGCGTTTCGGCTCAACTCAACGATCACCAACAACTTCATCGCGGAGTTTTCGGGTGGTCTGCACTTCCAGAGAGCCAATACCATTCCACGAGCGATCGACAAGCCGTTGATTGCCGACAACTTTGCGGTGCTGAAAGGCGGCTCGGTGCTGGTTCCAGTACAGACTGGCGTCACTTGTCCTGCTGATGGCTGTCTGGGAACCGGCAACATTGATTTTGTCGATGGCCGTGGCGGCTCATTGCAGCGCAACTTCTTGCGTGGCTCTGGCTTTGGACTATATTCAACCCAGGACCGCAATCGCTACGAGTTTAACGCCCACTTGCAGAACATCTTTGGCAAGCACACCATCAAGTGGGGCTTTGAGTACTTCAAGAACAAATACAACATCAACACGCTTTCGAGCGGACCTGCTGTCACCTATGCGTTTACCCCTGGGGGCACGAACGCTGATGGCACCCCGTTACGCAACACAAACGGCAATTCAAACGTGACGAACGGCTCGCGCATCACCAACAACTGGTTGGTTTGCACGGTCCGTAGCGGCGTCATTAACTGCCCAAGTGCCGCGGGTGTAACTCGCGCTTCTTCCATTCCGGCGGCTACATTAGCGGCCTTAGGCCTTACAGTGAATCCGGTCGCGAATGCGATAACCACTGCGGAAGCCTTCGGAACCCCGTTCCTGGTTAGGAATACCACGCGCGTACGCGATTTCGAGCTCGTTGGTAAGACGACTACGAATGTGGAAAGCGCCTACCTGGGAGACGACTGGAAATTTGCCAAGAACTGGCAGGTTAGTTATGGCGCTCGCTGGGATTTTCAGCAAGCCTATAACAATGATGGATCGAGCTATATCAAGTTCAACAGCTTTAGCGACAACCTCGCCCCGCGGTTTGGCCTGCTCTGGGATTTCACCGGAAAAGGCAAGGGTAAGTTGTTCTTTAACTACGCTCAGTTCATTGAAGTTCCTGTTCCCCTGGACGTCAACGTCCGCGCTGCCGGTGGCGATGTTCAGACTGACAAGAACTTTAACGTGGGCACTCTAAATGGTCCGGCGGGCTCCCTCATTGTTCGCGGTGTCAGCACCGGCGCAACCAATTTGGGATCTGATGCAACACCCCTTGATCCAGGTCTAAAGCCTCAGAGCATTCGCGAGATGACCTTTGGCGGCGAGATCGAGGTTGGCAATAACATCACCCTCGGCAGTCGCGGTATCTACCGAGACATGGTAAACGTGATTGAAGACGGGTCTTTTGATGATGGTGATACCTACTTCATCTTTAACCCGGGGCGGAATAAGGTTGGCACCACTGAGGCGAATGCCTGCGCTGGTGATCCGGCAACCGGCCGTGCGCCACAGTGCTTTGGCCGCGCTCAGCGCTTCTATCGCGCAATTGAGTTTACTGCCACGAAACGGTTCACGAACAACTATCAGTTTATCGCTTCGTACGTATTCTCAAGCCTGATCGGTAACTACGAAGGCTTGTTCCGCAACGACAATGGACAATCTGATCCGAACATCACTTCGTTGTTCGACCTTCAGAGCCTGCTGAACAACACCTATGGACGCTTGCCCAACGATCGGCCGCATCAGTTCAAGTTCAACGGCAGCTATCGGACCCCTTGGAAGCTTCTGGTTAGTGGAAACTTCTACGTGCAATCCGGTGTGCCTTTCAACCAGCTGATTCCGCATCCGATCTATGGAAATAACGAAGGCTTCCAGGTGCAACGCGGTACGGCGATTATTCCGACCGTATCGGCATCTCAGCCCGGATTCCCGAATTTCGTCAACAGCGTCGGCACCAACCGAACGCCGACAACGATGAATTTGGACCTGGGCGCCTATTACCCGATTAAGTTGGGTGAGAAGCGTGAGTTGCGTCTGTCTGGAGACTGGTTCAACGTCTTCAACAGTCAACGTGCGATAACTCTGGATCAAACCTACACGATTAATAGCGGCGTGTCGGGCGTTGCCCCAGTAGCCAATCCGTTCTTTGGATCGGCACTGCTGGTGCAGGCTCCCTCGGCCTTCAGGTTTGGTGCTAAGTTCACCTTCTAAGCAGTAGCTTCGCCGCAAGGCGATGGCTATTGCTTGTTCACCGGGGAGAGGCGCTGAAAATGCGCTTCTCCCCGTTTCTTTTTTGGATTATGATGTCTTCCAACACTCCTCGTTGAATCTAATACAAACTACTCCCCCTTTGAGTTCGCGAGCTATTGTTAGGAGGTGTCAAATGCTCTTCATCCACTCTTCCCAAATTCGATACCAACGAGTGCTCGAGAAGCTTTTCCTTTCATTTATTATCTTGCTGTTTCTCATACCGGTTTCCGTTTATCCGCAGGGGAGCGGTAGGGCCTCAACTGGCACAGGTGGCAATCATGTTATCCAGGGCTATGTGTTCTTTCCTTCGGGTCGGCGAGCAGAAGGTTCTATCCAAATCAAGCTCCAGAGCTACAACGCCGGAGAAATCACGGTATTGGCAGATACCAGCGGATCGTTCACTTTCGCCGGTCTGTCGCCCGGCAGTTACACCGTGGTTGTAAGCGCCGGTGAGGGGTACGAGACTGCCCGCGAGAGTGTCTTCATCGACAACGATGCCAACCTTTCAAGGCTTGGGATTCCCGCTCCCAGCACATCACGCAGGTATACCGTGATGATCCATCTGCAACCTAAAATCGGAGCTGATCGGGCCAGAGCCTCAGTGTTGAATGCAGCGCTCGCGGAAGTGCCGGAAGCTGCTCGCAAACGATACGAAAAAGGTTTAGAGCTGGCTCAGTCCGGTGATGCGCTGAAGGCTATCGATAACCTGAAGGCTGCCGTGTCGCTTTTTCCGAAATTTCCACTGGCGCTCAACGAACTGGGTGTGCAGTATTTGAGGCTGGGACATACCGACAAGGCGGTAGAAGCTCTGAAAACTGCCTCTGAACTCACACCCGAGGCTTTCACACCCAGGCTAAATCTGGGAATCGCGTTGTTGGAAGCAAAGCGATTTGTTGACTCAGAAGCGCAGTTGCGTGAGGCTTTGAAGCGGAACGCGTCCGCCCCTACCGCACACATGTATCTGGGAATCGCGTTGGCCCATCTTGGGAACTATGACGAGGCTGAAAAGGAACTGCTGCGGGCGACCGAGGCGGGCGGCGGGCAATTTGGATTGGCGCATTACTACCTTGGCGGGCTCTACTGGAAAAAACAAGATTACGGGCGTGCCGCTGAAGAATTGGAGACGTATCTTCGTTTGAGCCCAGGGGCCGCCGATGCCGAGCGCGTGCGCGCCACTATCAAAGATATGCGAAGGCGGGCAATCAATAAATTTCAAGAGGAGGGGTGACAGTCAATGTTCACAAATCAAATCCGTTCATTTGCTCTCTTAAGACGATCAGCTTTCTCAAGTCTTGCTTTTGCAGCTTGTTTGGTGCTTTCGTGCGGCCTTTCGGTTAACGCTCAGAACCCTGGCAGTTCGCATGACATACCCGGCGAGGGCTCTAACACAATTCAAGGCCGTATTTACCTGCCGGCCGGTCAAACACTGGCAGGCTCTGCGTTCAAAGTGAGACTGGAGAGTAGCAACGTTTTCAGCACGCCCTCGACCGTTACGGATCAGGATGGGGCCTTCAGGTTCAACAGTCTGCCACCTGGCGACTATACAGTTGTTGTCGATGGCGGCAAAGAGTATGAAACGTCGCGGGAGCCCGTGAATCTTGACCGTTCGGGCGGCGGACGTGCGGTTACCGTCGCGGTGCAAATGCGGCTTAAGGCAAACTCTTCCAACCCGGCGTTTGCGAACGTGCCGCCAGCGGCGATCGACCTTTATCAAAAAGGAGTGGCTGCCGCACAGAAAGGAAATGCCAAAAGCGCGGTAGAATTACTTAACAAAGCGGCAATCGCGTCCCCGGGGTTTGCCCTGGCCCTGAATGAGCTTGGCATCCAGTACCTCAAACTCAGTCAGTGGGACAAGGCAGCGGAGACGTTCGAGGCACTGCTAAAACTGCGCCCGAATGATGCGACAACGCAACTGAATCTCGGCATCGCCTTTTACAATCAGAACAAGTTGGATCAAGCGGAAACGCACTTACGAGAGGCCCTCAAACTCAAGAGCAACGGCCCCAGCGCTCATTACTATCTTGGTATGGTGCTCCTCAAAACTAAGCGTTATGAAGAGGCTCAAAAAGAGCTTCAGCTCACAGTTAGTAATGGTGGTGAGAACATCGCGTTGGTTCATAAGTATTTGGGCGGTCTTTACATGGGCGCCCACCAGAATGCTGCAGCTGCGGACGAACTGGAAAAATACCTAAGCCTTGATCCGAAGGCTGCTGACGCGGAAAAGATTAAGGGCACAATCAAAGACCTTCGCGCCAAACAATAAAAGTCATTATGATCTTTTTCAACAATTCCCGCGCACGCCAACTTTTGGTAGTTGTCACCGGCCTGTTGCTGTCTGTTACTTGTGCCCGGGGGCAAAGCCCCTCGAGCCAACC
>Ga0070697_100000099_pt1 | contig 71389 bp, 54 predicted proteins | sample KBSK1501metaG_FD_65475 | JGI IMG/M metagenome (GOLD analysis project Ga0070697, IMG submission 65475) | Corn, switchgrass and miscanthus rhizosphere microbial communities from Kellogg Biological Station, Michigan, USA - KBS K1-50-1 metaG | ecosystem: Host-associated > Plants > Roots >... | reverse complement strand
CTTCCCGAGGAGGAATTGGCAAAGTTAGATGGACCAGCCACCATTCAGGGCGACTCGCTGCAAGTAACGGTGTACAACGGCACGCAGTGGAACGTGAAGGAAATTACGATTGGATTGACGTTGGTCAAGAAAGCCATCGTGGACACCGCCGATCCGGTTACGTCGAAACTGGTGCCAGCCTTTGCCGACAGCGAACCCACCGCACTTGGGCCGGTGGAGAAGAAATCAGACGTTACCGTGCTGTATCACATTAAAGGAACCGCGGCGCCCTCCACCAGCACGCTGTTTCGAGCACCTATCTCTGCGCCGGTCAGTCCCGATCAGGAATGGCATTGGGCCATTGTCGAAGCCAAGGGAATTCCTCCGCAGCCTGCGACCCTGGACCAGATGGGCAATTAAATACTGATCATCAGTACCGATTTCGCCACTACCTGCCAATTACCAATGGGACCGTCTCAGTCTTGCCGCTCGTGATGCTGCGATACGCCGCATCCAGCACTTCCTGATTCTGCCAGCCTTGCTCGCCGGGGACTGGAAACTCGCGCTTTCCTTCAACCGCGTCGGCGAAGCTCTCGACCTGTCGGGTGTAGGCATCCTGGTTGCTGACCTGTTCCGCCTCTTCGATTCGGTCTTCGCGACGAAGCTCGATGTTAATAGGCCGTTCGACAGTCAATCCATCTTCTGCGCGCAATACGCCGGAGTCGCCCACAAACTCCAGCGGCGTTCGGTATGGAGCGCGGAATGAAACCAGCACTGCGCCCAAGGTGCCTGATGAGAACTGGAGTGAGAGCGTGGCAGCGGCTTCGACGCTCCCAGACTTGTCATCCGACGCCGCAGTCGCGCTTACGCGCACGATCTCGTCTTGCAGAATGTATCGCAGCGCATCGATGCAGTGCACCCCGACATCGGCAATGGGACCGCCTCCGGCGATGGCAGCGTCATTCAGCCACGTGCGTGGATGTCCACTGCCCGCTGGAAACGAAAATTCAGATCGGCCAAAGATCGGCCGGCCAATTTGTCCAGCGGCAATACGTTCTCGCAGGCGAGCAGTGCTACGCTCAAAGCGAAATACCTGGGCGACTCCCAGAAGCACGTTGGCCTTTCGCGCGGCCTCTACCATCTGCCGGCATTCTTCCGAATTCATGGCCATCGGCTTCTCGCAGAGCACAGGCTTGCGATGTTCAATGGCGATAAGAACATCCCGAAGATGAAACGCATTGGGTGTAGTGACGAAAACCGCGTCCACTTCCGGCGATCGGCACAAATCCTCCGCGGAATCGAACGCCAGGGGAATTCCAAACTGCCGTGCGGATTCCTGTGCCTTCTTCAGATCGCGGCGAGACAACGCGGTTACCCGGCAACTTGCCGCGTGTGCGAAACCCGGCATCAGACGCTTGACCGCATGCAGTCCGAAGCCAACGATGCCGAAGCGGATCATGGAAGGTGCCCTTACGCGGAAAAGTGCAGAAGGCTATGGGATGAACATGGAACTTGGCGCTGTGCCAGTAGACGTCGATCCGCTGGTGCTCAATGCTCCGGTGCTGGCATCAAGCTTGAGCTGGCTGATGGTCTTTGCACCTTGATTCAAGGTATAGAGGAATCTTCCATCTGGATCAATCGCGAATGCAACCGGCCCGGTTCCCACGGCAAAGGGCGAGTTCTTCACCTGCGTCGGAACACCAGTGGTCGCATCGAGTGCGAACACAGAGACGTTATTCGATCCTTGATTCGCGATCAGAAGATACTTTCCGGATTTATCGAAGGCGGCCGCCACCGGATTCGTTCCCGCAGTGAAAGGCGAGCCCACAATTTCAGCCAGAGCTCCCGTGGTGGAATCAACGGTCAGTAAGGAAAAATTGCTGGACAGAGAATTGGTCACAATGACGAAATGTTCCGAGGGATCGACGGTCAAGCCACTCGGGCCGGTGCCTACGGGGAAAGGCGATCCAGCAATCGGCTGCAGCGTCCCGGAAGGTGAGACCGTGAAGGCGGCGACAGCGGCAATGTTGGGGAGACTCACGTATAGAAGCTTTCCTGAGGGGGACAGCGCCAGACTGCTAGGAGTGGGACCAGAGGGAAAGGGCGATCCTGCGATCTGCGACAGCGAACCACGGCTTCCGACCGAATAGACCGAGATGTTATTGGACACGCGGTTGCTGGCGAAAAGTAAGCTGCCGCCGGCGCCGAGAACAAGCGAGCTTGGGCCCGAGCCGGATGGGGTGCGGGGCGGAACTTCGATCAAACCGCCGGTGCTGCTCTCAACATTGAACAGAGAAATCGTGTTCTCGCCCTGATTCGCAGCGAACGCGAATTTGTTCGAGGGATGCACGACAATCGAAACCGGGGAAATTCCCGCCACAAAAGGTGTTCCGAAAATGTTGGCGAGAGTTCCCGCGTCGTCATCCACCTGATAACCGGCTACGCGGTTAGCGCTTGGCAAAGTGACGTACGCCGAGTGAGTGGAACGGCCACAGCCCGCCAATGCGATGATCGCCAGCAGAATCGCTGTCACCGAAAATCCCGTTCTCATCGGCAGTTCCCTCGAACCGAGTTGTCGAATGTGATGGCGTCAGACAAGTCAGCCCGGTTCATTATTTCTTCCTCTCTCCCCAGTGGTAGACCAGGCCGGTAGAGACGCGGAGATTGTTCTGGCTCACGCCAAAGGTATGTGTACTCAGATAGTCGGCCTGCACCACACGAAACGCAAAATGTTCGGTGAAAGTGCGATCATAGCCCCCTCCGAACACGACCGCGCGGCCATTGCTGCTTCCGCCCAAGCCCACGCGCACTTTATCCTCTCCCTTGCCAAACAGCAGATGACCGAAGAAGATACCATTTCCTTGCGGATACAGAATCTGCGGTCCTACGAGAAAGCTATAGATCCGCTGGTGATTACCGTAGTGGCCGCTGGCATCGGCGGCTATGCCGAAGTGTTTGGTGAAATTGTAGGCGGGAGAGAAATTCCAGCCGTTCAGGTTCGATACGTTCGTGAATCCAATCGTAGTGCTCTCGAAGCGAAGGTAAGAGTATCCAGCGAAAACCTGCACCTCGGGAGCCGTCTGCCCTTGCATCGGGGACGAAGCCGCGCACATCAAGCACAAGACCATGGCAGCGGCGAAGCGTAACAGGATGGTGGGTATGAAGGAAACCTCGAATGATCGTCTTTTCATGTCTGGATGGCGTTCGCGTTCAACTGCAAGTCAAAACGCAAAACACACGACAACAGTTCGCGTGCAAGCGCAATGCAGGATTGATCAGGATACACTAGAGCGTCGAATCATACATAAACCCGGGTACCAGCAGAAGTTGCGGGCGGAAACGAAAGGGCTGACTACTCGGCTGGAAGCCCAGGAAAGAGCTGGCCAATGCACCGCTGCCTTATCGGCTGCTCACCTGCTCCACAGCGCCAACCAGGGACTGGAAAATCTTGAAACCTTCGGTGCAGCCAAGTTCAGGTTCGGCGGATCGCTCGGGGTGAGGCATCATTCCCAGCACGTTCCGTGCCGCACTACAAATTCCGGCGATGTTGTCGAGTGAGCCGTTGGGATTAGCTTCGGGCGTGACCTCGCTGGACGGAGTCGAATAGCGAAACACGATGCGGTTATCACGACGCAATTCCGCCAGCGTCGTTTCATCGCAGAAATAGTTGCCTTCCATGTGCCCGATCGGAATGGTGAGCACCTCGCCCGCACGGCAGGCATTGGTGAAAGGCGTGTCGGCGTTTTCCACGCGCACCGACACCGGCTTGCAGACATATTTCAGACCGACGTTGCGCATCAACGCCCCGGGAAGCAGTCCAGACTCGCACAGAATCTGGAATCCGTTACAGATTCCGAGCACCAGACCGCCCTGGTCCGCGAACTTGTGCACCGACTCCATCACCGGCGAGAACTTGGCTATCGCGCCCGTGCGCAAGTAGTCCCCATAGGCGAATCCGCCGGGAACGATAATGACGTCAGAATTCTGAAGATCGTGCGACTCGTGCCAGAGAAATGTTACCGGCTGCTTGGCGACGTGCTGGATGGTCCAATACGCATCGTGGTCACAGTTCGATCCGGGGAAGATGATGACGCCGAATTTCATCACTGTTTCCTGGTCGGTAAGGAGTTAATTTCAGTCTAACACGGGGAATCTCAGACAACGCTCCTCCGCCACCCAATGTAGGGAGTGGGTAAATCGCTTGAAAATATAGCCCCTAAAAACATCCGGCTGAAAAAATGGAACAACGCTCTTTCACTACCGGCATCACATCATTATGCAGTTCCGCGACCATGTTCGAGTGACCGGCAGCGCGCTCAAGCGATGGCTGATCGCTCAACTTCAGGATTCGCTCGCGGTGGGCATTCTATGGTTGGTGGGACTTTATATCCTGCGCGTGCCGTGGGCGCTGTTATGGGCGATTTTGGCCTCGATATTGCAGGTGATACCGCACCTCGGCCCGGTGCTGGGATTAATTGGTCCGGCCACCGCAGCCGCCCTACGCTGGGGAGACTGGGAGCACCCACTGTACGTGTTAATGCTCTACGCCGTTATTGCGGTGGTGGATGGCTTTCTTCTTCAACCCTACATCATGCGCCGCGCCGCACGCGTGCCGATGTGGGCGTCGATTTTTATGCCGATTGTTCTTGGCCTGACGCTTCCATTTTGGGGAGTATTGCTATCGGCGCCGCTGCTCGCGATCATCTACGCGTATAAGGAGAGACAGGATAATGTTCGGAAATATCGCTCCCAGGGGATACCCCGCTCTGCATCATTACCCTGACTCAGTCTTGATCCGCTTCGGGAGGACGGTGCAGCGTCTCCTCCCGGAGTTCCACCCACTTTCCGATTTTTACCTTTTCCAGATCGCCTTCGCGCCTGGCGAACGGCAGCATTGGTTTCGCAGGCTGACCATTTTCCGTCAGCGGCATGCGCCGACGCCGGTCCAGCCTCACCTGCCGTCGCTTTGGTCCCCCATTCGAGCTGAGAGTATAAAGTGCGCTGCTTACAATGTTCGATACGCTACATTTCGTATATTGTGAGTACCTCGGGGTAAGGGTTCTAAGGTTCGCCTTCTGAACTCCTGAGATTCTCGTTCATGCCGCGGACAATTCATGTGATGCTTGTCAGCGCAGGGCTGAGGTGGCTGTATTGATGGACCGGTGTCCTATTGCCCGTCGCAGGAAAGCCTCCCTTGTACCTGCATGTTATAATCCATTCTCGCCTGCACTGTTTTTCCGAGGCAATCACGTGATCTCCTCTACGGGCGTCTCCTGTTTACTAAAGATCACCGCATTCCAAGTTCATTGAAAACGAGGTTCTACTATGTCTGGCCACTCAAAATGGGCCACTATTAAGCATAAGAAAGGCGCGCTCGACGCCAAGCGAGGCAAGATCTTCACGCGCCTGATTAAGGAAATCAGCATTGCCGCCAAAAACGGCGGGGGAGACCCCGACACCAATCCACGCCTGCGTGGGGCGATTGCGGCCGCCAAGGCGGAAAACATGCCCGCCGACAACATCAAGCGCGCCATCCAGCGCGGTACCGGTGAATTGCCGGGGGCGACTTACGAAGAGTTTTCCCTCGAAGGCTACGGCCCGGGTGGCGTGGCGTTGCTGCTGGACATCAATACCGATAACCGCAACCGTACGGTGAGCGAGATTCGTCACGTCTTTGGCAAGAACGGTGGGAACATGGCGGAAGCCGGAGCCGTTTCCTGGATGTTCCACAAGAAAGGCGACATCGTCATCCCCAAGTCTGCCGCTAAGGAAGACGATCTGATGGCCATTGTTCTCGATGCCGGGGCTGAGGATTTGCGCGATGATGGCGAGAGTTGGGAAGTGCTCAGCGACACTGCTGCCTACGAGGCCGTGCTCGAGGCGGTGAAGAAGGCTGGCATTACTCCGGCTTCATCCGAGGTAGCTATGATCCCGCAAAATTACATCAAGCTGGAGGGCGCGCAGGCGCACCAGATGATCCGACTGGTCGAGGCATTAGAGGAGCACGATGACGTGCAGAGTGTGCACTCGAATTTCGATATCGATCAGAAGGTGCTGGAGGAAGTGGCTGGCTGAGAAATTTGAGATTGCAAGAGAGACCGCCCGCCTTGGGCGGTTTTTTCTTTTTCATGCCAAACCTGAGAAGGGTTTTCAACATGCCGGTGGAAAATCATGTGGAAAAGCAGGCAAGTCCTTTTGTAAGTGATTCTGTGAGAGAGGCTTCTACACTTTGCACATAGCCGAGTGCTAGCTCTTTGGTGGTACGAAATTGGAATTTGCGTAGAGTGGGAAAGCAGAGCCATGCCAGTGAGTAATTTTGCTCTGTACTTTTGTGTTGGGTAGGAAAGCCTTGAAGGTACGACTCGACAGGTTGCTCCTTGATCGTCAACTCGCGAGCTCGCGAGAGCGTGCACAGGCGCTGATCCTCGCCGGAAAAGTGTTGGTGGATGGACAAAAAGTTGAAAAAGCGGGCACGGGCGTTGACCAGTCAGTTGAGATCCGGCTTCTTGGCGAAGACCTGAAGTATGTCAGCCGCGGCGGTCTGAAGCTGGAGGAGGCGCTGGATCACTGGCAGATCGATGTCAGGCAAAAAACCTGTCTGGATGTCGGTGCCTCCACGGGCGGATTTACGGATTGTTTACTGCAGCATGGCGCATCTCGCGTGATCGCAGTCGACACAGGACTGGGTCAGATTGACTTTCGCTTACGGCAGGATTCACGGGTGCGCCTGCTCGAAAAAACCAATGCGCGCTATCTGACGCGGGAAATGATTGGAGAGACCGTTGACGTCGTCGTGATGGACGTCTCTTTCATCTCTGCAACGCTCGTCTTGCCTGCCGTCGTTGCTTCCGCATTTCCGGAAGAGGCTGCGGATCGTGCAGGCCGGAAGATTGTCGTACTGGTGAAGCCGCAGTTTGAAGTGGGACGCGAGAAAGTGGGGAAGGGTGGCATTGTTCGTGACGAGGAGGCGCAAACCGCCGCAGTGGAGAAGGTCCGTCAGGCATTAACCGCGCTCGGCTGCCGAGGAACTGACTCGGTGGAATCTCCGATTCAGGGAGCGGAAGGGAATCGGGAGTTCCTGCTGTATGGGGTTTTCTGAAGCAGTCCGGTGACGCTTAAGCCTTCATGGGACTTCGCGGTTCACTGCTTTCCTATGCTCCATTTGGAACTGCCCCACTACTTCTTGGCTACTCTCGCTAAAGCTTTTCTCGCGATTTCGGTACAATTCTAGGATTCCACATGGCAACCGACCGCCGATCTTCTAGTGCTAAATCCGTGACTTCTAAATCCGTCGCAATTATCTCCAAGCCTGGCAAGCCGGAACTGGCACAGATTGTCCCTGAACTGTTGCAGTGGTTGCGCGAGCACGGCTACCAATTTGTGGTGGACCAGGAAACTTCCGCACATGCGCCGGGAGCCGAGGTGGTGGAGCGCAACGAAATTGGTTCCCGTCCATTGGATTTCGTCATCGTTCTGGGGGGCGACGGCACTTTATTGTCTGCGGCAAGGGTGGTTGCAAAGGCTGGCATTCCGGTGCTGGGCATCAACCTGGGCTCGCTGGGTTTTCTCACAGAAGTGCCTCTCGAGGAGCTTTATCCCACCCTGGAGGGTATCGATAAGGGTTCTTCCGACGTGGAAGATCGGTCAATGGTGCACTGCGAAATTTTTCGTGCAGACGACTGCGTAGGCAGCTACGACGCGCTCAACGAGGTGGTCGTGGGCAAGAGCACCATAGCGCGGCTCAATCACTGCGATGTTTACGTGGATGGAGTGTTCGTGTCCGGCTACAAGGCCGACAGTCTGATCGTCTCTTCACCCACGGGTTCCACCGCCTATTCGCTTGCCGCAGGCGGGCCCATTCTGATGCCGTCGGTTGAAGCGTTCGTCATAACCCCCGTCTCAGCCCACGCATTGACGCACCGTCCGCTGGTTGTGCGCGACACCGCCCAGATCGAGATGGTGGTGAAGACGGGGGCAGAGGAGGCCTACTTGAGCATTGACGGGCAGTTCGGCATGCCCGTGTACGATGGCGATCGCATCTGCTGCCGCAAGTCCGAGCACAAAGTCAAACTGCTCCGCATCCGCAGGAGTTTTTTCGATGTGTTGCGGGCCAAGCTCAAGTGGGGGCAGCGATAGCAATTCCACTTCAGAGGACATGATGACACGAAGCATCGCCGTGCTTGGGATTGTGCTGTCGGCCATAGCAGCAAGCACCTTTGCCGCTTCCAAACCCGCCGCTGATCTCATCATCATCAGCGCCAGGGTATACACAGTCGACCAATGGCAGCCCAGTGCGGTAGCCGTGGCCGTACTCGGGGACCGCATTGTCGCGGTCGGATCGAATTCCGATGTCGAGAGCTGGCGGTGCGAGAAGACGCAAGTCATCGACGCCGGCGGCAAGCTGCTGCTACCGGGATTCAACGACGCTCACGTGCACTTTGTCAGTGGCGGCTCGCAGCTCGACAGCGTGCAGCTTAATGATGCGACCAGCGCTCAGGAGTTCGTGCGGCGCATCGGCGAACGGGCCAAGGCGACGCCAAAGGGGGAGTGGATTCTCGGCGGCGATTGGGACGAGACGAAATGGAATCCCGCGCAGTTGCCCACCAAAGAGCTGATTGATTCTGTCACGCCCGATAACCCGGTGTTCGTCAATCGGTACGACGGCCACATGGCCTTGGCAAACTCGGTTGCTCTGCAATTTGCCGGGGTGACCGCGAAAAGTCCCGATCCTCCGGGAGGAACGATCGTCCGCGATGCATCGGGCAATCCTACCGGCGCGTTGAAAGACGCTGCCACGGACCACGTGTACAAAGTCATTCCACCGCTCACGCACGAGCAGCGGACGAAGGTAGTAAAGCGTGCGCTGGCGCATGCCGCCTCGTTGGGCGTGACCAGTGTGCAGGACATGAATCCGGAATACGAGGACGTCGCCGTCTATTCGGAGTTGCTCCGCAAGGGCGAACTGACCACCCGCATCTACGCCGCTCCTCTAATTCCCCAAGTCGACGATCAGGCGAAGCTGGGCATTGGACACGCGTTTGGCAGCTCCTATCTTCGCATTGGAGCGGTGAAGGCTTATGCCGATGGGTCACTGGGCTCGGCCACCGCATATTTCTTCGAGCCTTTTGCGGACCAGCCAGACAATCGCGGACTGCTGGCCGAGGGAATGCACCCAATCTCGCTGATGCGCGACCGCATGATGAAGGCCGATGCTGCCGGAATTCAAATTTGCACGCACGCCATCGGTGACCAGGCCATCTCGATCATTCTCGATATGTACACCGACTTGGTAAAAGCCCACGGTCCCGCCGACCGCCGCTTCCGCATCGAGCACGCGCAGCACATGGCAGCCAAAGATTTCGATCGCTTTGCGCAGTTGAACGTCATTGCCTCCATGCAGCCGTATCACGCCATCGATGATGGGCGCTGGGCGGAAAAGCGCATCGGACACGATCGCGCCACCCGCACCTACGCATTTCGGACGTTTCTCAATCACAAAGTTCGGCTGGCGTTTGGAACCGACTGGAACGTGGCGCCGCTTAACCCCATGCTGACCATCTACGCCGCGGTCACGCGCGCCACACTGGACGCCAGAAATCCGAATGGCTGGTTTCCCGAGCAAAAGCTGACCGTGCCGGAGACCATCGCGGCCTACACCATGGGATCTGCCTACGCCGAGTTTCAGGAAAAGGACAAAGGCTCAATCACGCCGGGCAAACTCGCCGACATGGTCCTGCTGAGCGATGACATCTTCGCCATCGAACCCACCAAAATCCGCGACGTGAAAGTACTGAAAACGATCGTCGGTGGAAAAGTTGTTTTTGACGCTGCTCGTGAGGACACGCGGTGAGCCATCACGACCGCGAGTTGCACCATGGGCTGCAGGAGAAAAGATTCGATACCAAAACAGTGGAATTGAATTACGCTGAGGGCGATGATAATGGCCCGCCGCTAGTCCTGCTGCACGGCCTCGGACGCCGCTGGCAAGTATTTCTTCCGCTTATTCCCAGCCTCTCGTTGCGCTGGCATATCTTTGCGCCTGATCTGCGTGGACATGGGCAATCGACACACGTGCCGCGAGGCTACCACGGTTTTCAGTACTCCGTAGACATTGTGCGTTTCCTTCGCGAACGGGTGCAGACGCCCGCCGTGTTGTTCGGGCATTCCCTGGGCGGTATGGTGGCAATGTGGATCGCGGCCAACGAACCCGAACTCGTGCGCGCCTTAATCGTGGGCGACAGCATGATCTCGCCCGAAAATTTTGATCACAGCATGTATCCCGAGCTGTTCACCGGACTCTGCGATCTTGCACGAAGAGGAGGATCAATCGAGGAATTGGCCCGAGGGCTGGCCAAGCTCGAATTGCATGTTCCCGGTTTGGATGAGCCGGTACCCATCGGTGATCTGCCCGGCAACGATGAGAGTTATTTGTTATGGTGGGCGCGCTGCTTGAAGCAAGTCGATCCTGATACGTTCGCCATGTCCGTGGACGGAACCTCGCTGCATGGATGGGACGGCGAAGCCTTGTTAGGGAAAATCAAATGTCCGATGCTGCTCCTGCAGGCCAGTCCGGAGCTTGGCGGCCTGATGTCGGATGAAGATGTGGAGCGTGCGATGGGGTTGCTGTCCCATCCTGTTCATGTGAAATTTCCTACGCTGGGGCATGCACTGTACATTCAGCAGCCGGAACCGGTGTTGCGGGCAGTGAATAATTTCTTGGAATCGTTGTGAAGCAGGTTTCAAGGTCGCAAAGTTTCAAAGTGGCAACATGTCAAGTTTTTAAAGTTCACAGCTCAAGCGGTTGAACCTTGAAACAGTGCGACCTTGAAACCTTGAAACCTTGAAACCTTCACCCTCACCCTTCATTCCGCATCAGGTCGGAAATGCTCTCCCGCCGCCGAATCATCCGAAGCGTCTTTCCATCTACCAATACTTCAGCGGGCCGCGGACGCGTGTTGTAGTTGGAAGCCAGCACCATTCCATAAGCGCCCGCGTCGAGAATCGCCAGCAGATCGCCTTCTTCCATCGCCGGTAACTTGCGCGATCGGGCGAAGAAGTCGCCGGTTTCGCAGACGGGGCCGACCACATCTACAGTTTCGGCTTCCGATGCGTCGCTTTGGCTGACGGGTACGATCTCATGATAAGCGTCGTAAAGCGATGGCCGGAGTAAGTCGTTCATCGCCCCGTCGACAATGAGAAATTTCTTACTGCGGTTCTGCTTTTTGTAGAGCACGCGCGTAAGCAGCACGCCAGCCGGAGCGATGATCGAACGGCCCGGCTCCAGCAAAAGGTGGACCCCCAGCGACTTTAGTGGTCGAACGATCGCTTGAGCATAGGTGCTGACTTGCTCTGCGAATGCCGAAGCCTCGGGGTCCTCGTAAGCCACGCCCAATCCGCCGCCGCCGTCCACATAGTCGATTTCGTGGCCGTCAGAGCGGAGTTGCCGCACCAGCTCTGCCACTCGCTCCATTGCCAGGGCGAAGGGTTCCACATCCATAATCTGCGAGCCGATGTGCACGCTCACGCCGGCCACCTTCACTTGTTTCAAGCGCGCGGCTTTCCTGTAGAGCCGCCGTGCCTCAGCAATAGGAATCCCGAATTTATGTTGATGCAGCCCGGTCGAGATATAGGGATGAGTCTTGGCGGGTACGTCAGGATTCACTCGAAACGCAATTCGTGCCGTCCGCCGGACGCGGGTTGCGCAATGCGCTAGAACGTTAAGTTCTGACTCACTCTCGACGTTGAACAACAGAATCCCCGCCCTGACCGCAGCTTCCATTTCCGCTGCCGTCTTTCCGACGCCTGAGAACACCACATTTCGAGCCGTGCCTCGATCCACGCGCAGCACCCTCTGCAGCTCTCCGCCAGAGACCACGTCGAAGCCGCATCCCAGCTTTGCCAGCAAACGGAGAATGCCCAGCGTCGAATTGGCCTTTACCGAATAGCAGATGGTGTGCGGAACCTTACGGAAGGCGTCTTCGAAAGCGTGCAGCCGGGTGCGGATAGCTGAAGCCGAGTAGACGTAAACCGGCGTACCACAGCGCTCGGCGACTCGCGGCAACGCCACGCCGTCACAATGCAGCACAGAAGCCGTAGAGCGCCGAACTATTCCTCTCGTGATTGTGCGATAGGTGAATGCCGGCGGCCGTTTGTGGCGCGTGTCTTCACTCACTTGCGCTTTCCGGAGCCGTCTTTAACTTTGATGGCTACGACGGTTTGATCATCAAATGTTTCTTCTCCGGCGGCATGCTCGCCGGCGGCTTTAAAAAGAGAATTCACGACCGATTCAACCGACCCTTCCCAGCACTGCCGCACAATTTCTTCCACCCTCGTGCGGCCGAACAATTCGCCAGCTTTGTTACGCGCATCGATAATGCCATCGCTGAAGAAGACAAACATATCTCTGGGCTTGGCGCGGAAGGTGAACTCGTCGTATTCCGCGTCGTCAAACAATCCCAGCGGCAGGCCAGTGGCTTCGATGATCTCGATCTCGCCCTCATGACAGTAGATCGGCCGCGGCAAACCGGAATTGGCAACTTGCAAGGTGCGGTTGTTATCGTCCCAGACAGCGTAGATCAACGAGACAAACTGCCCATCAATGCGGCGCTCGCCCAGAGAGAAGTTAATAGCCGAGAGCATCTCCGCAGGGCCGGGCTCGATGGGAGCGTGCGAACGCAGAATTCCACTGACCAAGGCGGCGTAGATTGCGGCCGGAGCGCCTTTGCCACTCACATCCCCAATCGCAATCGCTGTGGAGGAAAGTGAATAGTTGAGGAAATCGTACAGGTCGCCGCCGATCGCCCGCGCAGGCGCGAATTTCGCCGCGACTTCGAGATTGGCGAGTTTAGGCAATGACTGAGGCAGCAGCCGAAATTGCAGCTCGCGAGCCAGGGCCAGGTCGCGCTCCAGACGCTTTTCCTGCCGTGCAATTTCCTCATATAGCCGTGCATTCTCAATCGCAATTGCCAGTTGTGCGGCAAGCGTGGTGACAGTACGTTTGTGGTCTTCGGTGAAGAATCCCCGTCGAGTATGCTCCAGATCGAGAACGCCGATAACTTTGTCTTTGTAGATCAGTGGTGCTGCCAATTCCGAGCGCGTCTCTGGATTCGCGGAAATGTAACGGGAATCCTTGCTGACATCCGGCACCAGCACGGTCTCTTTCTGCTGCGCTGCGTAACCCACCACTCCGAGTCCAATGGGAATGTCGTGCTTGAGCTGGATATTCTCCTGAAACCGCAACGAAAACCGGTGCTGTAGTTTGTCGGTGCTAGTGTCGAGTAGAAGAATGCTGAACATCTGATAATCGATGAGCTTGCTCAGCAGCTCTGCGATCCGTTTCAGCAATTCGTCCAGGTTCAAAATGGATGTAAGCTCGCGCGCAATCTCGTTCAACAACACCAGCGTGCGCGCCTGCCTCGTGATGCGAGTGTAAAGGCGCGCATTCTCAATGCCGATTGCCATGCGAGAAGCAATCAGCGTCAGCAGCCGCTTGTGCTCTTCAGTAAAGTGGTCCGGCTCGGGAGATTCAATGTCGATGACACCGATCACCTTGTTCTTGACGATCAGCGGAACCGCCAGCTCGGAGCGCACGTTGGGTACCGCCGAAATGTAGCGAGGATCCTGGGAGACGTCATCAACCAGCACAGCTTCGCGGCGTTGTGCCGCCACTCCGGTCACTCCTTCGCCGACTTTTACCCGCATGCGGTCGGCCACTTCCCGCGGATAGCCGACCTGGAAACGAATGTAGAGTTCCTGGGCTTTCTCGTTCAGCAGAAGAATCGCAAAAATCTCGTAATCGATGACTTTGCGCACCAGTTCGGCCACGCGGCGCAGCGTGGTATCGAGGTCGAGCGTGGTGTTGACCACGTCGGCGACTTCGAGCAGCAAGGGCTCGACTTTTGAGGAAACTTCAGGTTGCGTAGCAGCCATGTGCACGATCACTCTATGATAACAGCCGCTCCGGGAGAGTGCGTGCCGCGGAAGTGCATAGACACAGTTTATGAAATCTGATTTACGATTGACAATCGCTCAACTAATTCGACGCAGAAGTTCCTGCTTATGTGCGATCCACCTTCACCCGACCCGCGCCAGACATGTCATTTGCCAACCTTGCCGATGTACACCGCGAACGGCGCCAGCAAGATCTGCGACAGCGCGACCTCGGCCGGATGATTAGCTAGCGTAGTCAACATTGTGCTGGCGCTGGCCGAGGAAATACCCTGCGGCTTCAGATCGAAACTTACTTTCTGCTCGCTCGCCGACATGTTTAGAACCACCAGCACGGTCTCGTCTTTGTAACGTCGAAGGTACGCGAGTACGTTGGCATCGCCTTGGTTCAGCGGTATGTATTTCCCATCCAGAAGGGCTTGATCTTTGTGCCGCAGCGCCAACAATTGTGTGTAAAACTGCAGGAGGGAGGCGTCCTGCTTTGACTCGGTCGCGACATTGTGGCTTTTATAACTCGGAGGAACGGGCAGCCATGGACTTGTTTGGCTAAAGCCGGCGTTGGTCGTCCCGTCCCATTGCATGGGAGTGCGTTCACCGTCTCGACCCTTGTCCACTGGCCATCCCAGCTTGCCGATCGGATCTTTCACATCCTCTTTGCGCTTGGGATCGTTGTTCTCCATGCCGATCTCTTCGCCGTAGTACATGATCGGTGTTCCACGCAGTGTGAGATACAACCCGGCCATCAATTTGGCAATCGCGTCGTTATTCTGGCCATCTCCGTAGCGATTGAAAGAACGTATCTTGTCGTGATTGCTGACGACGAACACCGGCCAGCCACCCGAGCTGTCCACCGCAGCAGTCTGTCTGCGGAATTCAGGAGCCGAAATCTTGTCCACCGTCGCGAACATCAGATCCATCGGCATCTGGAGTTCGTTTCCATGTTCTCCGTAATATTGTTTCAGTTCGGTGATGTTGCTGGTCCAGGTCTCGCCGATGAGCACCGAATCGTATTCATCGGCCACCTTGCGGAGATCGCGCAGCACGTCATGCACACCGGGTAGCTTCGTGTTGTATTTATTTTCTTCGTTTGGATCGCCGTACTTGTTGACGCCCGGCAGCACCGGGTTGTCGCGAAGATCCGGATCTTCGAACAGCGTATCCACCGCATCCAGGCGGAATCCGGAGACGCCGCGCTTATACCACCACCGCGTCACGTCGAACATAGCTTTCTCGACCGCCGGATTTCGCCAGTTCAGGTCGGGTTGCTCGGCATAAAAGTAATGGTAGTAATACTGGTTGGTTGTCGGATCGAGCTTCCACGCTGGCCCACCAAACGTGGAAATCCAGTTATTCGGCGGCTGGTTGGGGCCCTTGCCATCGTGCCACACATACCAGTTCCGATAGGCGGAGTTCTTCGACGATTTGGAGTCGATGAACCACTTGTGCTGGTCTGAGGTGTGATTCATGACAAAGTCGAGAATGATCCGTATGCCGCGTTTCTTAGCCTCGCTCTGCATGCGATCAAAATCGGCCAGTGTGCCGTACATCGGGTCAATATTTTCGTAATCAGACACGTCGTAGCCAAAATCCACTTGCGGGGAAGGGAAGCAGGGCGTGATCCAGATCGCATCCACCCCCACCTTTTTCAGATAATCAAGCTTGGAGGTGATGCCGTTCAGGTCGCCGACGCCGTCATTGTTGCTGTCAGCAAAACTGCGTGGATAGATCTCGTAGAACACGGCATGCTGCCACCACTGGTGCCCTTCGGCGTCGACCGCCTGCCTCTGAGCAACGCTTAGAGGAACGGCGAAAGAAAAGACGACAAACAGAGCGATCAGAACGGAAGATGATCTCTTAATCATAACGGCGCCCTCCCGGGAGTTTCAGATGCTTCAACCATGTAACGGATGCTCAATGCTTCACCTTGCGAGTCTCCACCGGCCCGCCTCCCGCAGCAAAATGAAAAATGAGTTGGCTGTGAGTATATTGCTCTGGCGCTTGCGGTAGCCTTACATGAACGAAGGTCCGGCCTTGCTCCGTCTTGATCTCGCCCGCATCAATCGAGCTTACCTGAGCCGCGTTCCACAGCGGCAACTGATATTCGGCACCGGAGACGCCCGAAATCCCCATGGTCAGGCTGTCCCGGTTTGCACTCCAGCTCTCAGACAGAACACGGAGCTCCTGGCTGGGACTTCCCAGAGGCGGCAAGGTTGAAGGCACAACTACCCCGAAATCATTGCGCAAATGCAAGCTCACGTTCTGGGTCGCAGTCCCAGATGAAAACTGCACCATCGCGTGCTGATCGATTGCGTTTGGGATGATGCGCAACGCCAGCGATCGGCCGCTGATCTCCGCCCCGGAAACCGTCGCCCGCAAGCTCAAAGCCGGTGCAAATTCAATCTGACATTTATCAGGTCCGGAGCTGGTCACTTGCAACGTGATGCTAGTTTCCGTCTTACGGTAAGTCAGTTGCAGCGTGCTGCTCGCCACATGAAGGTTGTCAATGCGGAGAAATGTCCAATCCGCAGGCAAGTGAGGCGCAAATCGCAGATGCTTGGCAACCGCGTCAACTTCCAGGCCCAGCATCCCGCGAAGTATGGGATTCACCACCATCGCAGCCGACCAAATCTGATGCGGGGAACTGGTGGAAAGCGACTCGTAATAATCGCCGGAGAGGACTTCGGTGACATTGCCGAGAGAGCCGTCGAGCGCTAGCAGGGAATTGGCGCGTAAATTGGAATAGCCGGGCAGCGCACGGTGATAACGATATTCACCAACCGATGCCCATCCCGTGAACAGGGGCCACACCGCGCCGAAATGATAACCAGCCGGATTGTATTTGGGATCTCGAGAGGAAATGATTCGCATGCCCCAATCAGCTTGAAGATCGTAATCCGCCAATCGGTCAAGCATGGCCTTGGCTTTTTCTTCATCCAGGAGCCCGAACCACATTGGGACAGTAGCCAAGACGCTGGGAATGGCAACTTGTTTGCCGTTATTGTCCAGCGCGAAAGCAAAGATTTTCTGGTCCGCCACCCAGAAGGCTTGGTTGAGCAACTGCTGTTGATGGCTGAATTCCTGCTGCAATTGCTGAGCGGCATCCTCCTTGCCTACAAGATGTGCGAGATTCGCCAGCGCCAGCAATGCCTCAGCGCCCAATCCGCTCTGGTAGAGCTCGGTCTTCACCGGTAGAAGCGGGCCTCCTTCTACCCAGCCGTGTCCAATTCCGAAATTCTGCGGCAACCCTTCAGCGCTATAGGTTGAGCGCAGAAACTGATACGCCTTCCACACCGCGTCCCAATTCTTTTTCGCGAATTCGACATCCCCGCTGCGGATTACATAATCGTTCATGGTGATAATGAACAGCGGAGTAGCGTCGGCGGAGGCGTAGCCGTATGGATAATCCTTGAACCAGTCAACCAATCCGGTGGCTTGCGAGATTTCGTGGGGAATCTTTCCGTCCTGGCGCTGATATTTGCTCAGGAATTCCAGTGCAGTGCGAGTTGTGTCAGAATCTCCTTCGGCGTCGAGGGCCAAAGAAGTCCAGAGCGAGTCGCGGCCAAAGAACCACGCGAATCCCGGCCGTTGGCCGTCGCCCGACGTACGGTATCCCGCAACCAGTCCGGCGCCGAGAAACGGATTGGCAACAACTCCCTGCACCATGCTGATGCGCGACCAATCATAGGCGTGCTGCAACTGCGGATCGGGCAGTTCAAGCTGCACTGTCTTCGTCAAGTACGCCCGGTAATAGTTCGCTGACTCCGTATACAAAGCTTTGTAATCGCTGGCCAGATGCAGATATGTCCTCTGGGCGTGGGCACGGCTCGCGATTGAGGCCGCGATCACGATCATCTTGCGGTCACTGCCCTTGCCCGTGACGCCGAGGCGAAAACTATTTTCTGAGGACGACGAGTAGTTGCTAAAGAATTCCTCGCGGTATTCGCTGGCAGAAGGAGATCCCACAAACGCGGCGTACTTCTTCGATTCCTCGCCTAAGTAGAAGGCATGCAGATCCGGATCCCAGCTAATGTAAGTTCCCCCGAGCGCCGCCGGCCACTCCAGTTGAAGGTCCCGCTGGAACGTATCTTCGATCTCGAGCGACTGCGACGTCTCAATGTCGAACGTAATGACCGCCCCCGGCTCGTTCACCGGAACAAACCAGGTTTCCCGAACGCTGAAATCGTCGCTGGCATAAACGATCGTCGTCGATTCCGGATGCGCAATGACGGTGCGGGCCAGCGTCTCTGCTGGAAGCGTGCGACCGCCCACTAGGAAACGAAGGTGAAAATTTCGCAGGATCTTCAGCGGATAGGCCCACGCTTCGAATTCGCCAGACTCTTTTCCCAGCAAAGCGGCGCGCGTGCCCACCGCCGAGGCAAACTCCCACGACCGCACCGGACGTGACAGCTCGAGAGATTGATCGGCGTGGCGAGTCTCAGCCTGAAGGAGGACAGGGAAGAAGCCAGCAAAGAGAAAAACAATCAGAACCTTGCCGGGAAGGACGCAGCGAAAGCAGGAGCGAAGACCGGATCCAACTCTGCTTCGGCAATGGAATCCTGCCTCTGTGCTAGGTCTCCCGGCTTGCAAAGTCGCGATGCGGTGCGGTACAAAGTAGGAGCGAATTCTAGCACGAGCCAAGCTCACGCGGGTAACCTCGGTTGTCTTTCTCACGTCGCGCGTTTCTGCAATCTCTCAGCCGTTCCGTATTGGTTTTGCCCCTGCAAAGTGTGATGTCCCTGGCATTGCCGCAATCGGTGCACGCTGCGCAAACCCCAGCTACCGCGCCCACTCCGTCCAACGAAAAAGATATAGGTGTCAGCTTTATTGACGTTGCGCGCGAATCAGGGCTCAACGTTAAGACGATCTTCGGCGGCGAACATCGGAACAAATATCTGCTGGAGACCACCGGCTGCGGCGTCGCCTTCTACGATTATGACAACGACGGTTGGCTTGACATCTTCCTGGTGAATGGCTGGCGGCTGGAGGGCTTTCCAGCTGGCCAGGAGCCCATCTCACATCTATTCAAGAGCAATCGCGACGGAACCTTCACCGACGTCACGCTGAAAGCTGGCCTGAAACATTCCGGATGGGGCCAGGGCGTCTGCATCGGCGACTACGACAACGACGGCTACGAAGACCTGTTCATTACCTACTATGGCAAGAACGTGCTCTATCACAATAACGGTGACGGCACATTCACCGATGTCAGCGAAAAAGCAGGGGTCATGGGAAAGACCACGCGCTGGGGGACAGGCTGCGCTTTTGTGGATTACGATCGCGACGGTCACCTCGACCTGTTCGTCGCCAACTACATCGATCTGGATCTGGCTACCGCGCCAGTACCGGAATCCGGTCCTTGCCTGTACAAGGGCCTCACAGTTGCTTGCGGTCCACCAGGCTTAATGGGCGGCAAAAACATTCTCTACCACAACAATGGCAATGGCACTTTCACGGATGTCTCCGAGATTGCGGGCATCACCAAGGTGAACGGGACCTTCGGCCTCGGCGTGCTGACTGCCGATTTCGACAACGATGGCTGGCCCGACATCTACGTAGCCAACGATTCCACTCCCAGTCTGCTCTATCAAAACAAAAAAGACGGCAAGTTCGTCGATATCGCTCTCGACTCAGGATGCGCGCTGAGCGCCGATGGCAAGCCGCAGGCCGGCATGGGCGTCTCTGCCGCGGATTACGATTTGGACGGCAATCTCGACATCGTCAAAACCAATTTCGCCGGAGATACGCCTTCCCTCTATCACAACCAGGGCGGCTTCAATTTCGAAGACGCTACTTTCGCCGCGGGCTTGGGCAAGCATACGCAGTATCTGGGCTGGGGCTGCGGATTTTTCGACTTCGATAATGACGGCTGGCCCGACATTCTCATCTGCAACGGACATGTCTATCCCGAGGTCGAAAAATTGGCGACCGAAGCCGGATACCCGCAGCGCAAGCTGCTCTATCGCAATCTGCGCAATGGGCGATTTGAAGACATCTCGGAGCAAACCGGGCCTGGAATTTCAACGCCCACCGCCTCGCGTGGCTGCGCCTTTGGCGATTTCGACAACGATGGCGACATTGACGTTGTGGTGAACACGGTGAACGGCTATCCGCAGCTTCTGCGTTGCGATTCGCGCCTGCAGAATAACTGGATTAAGGTCCGTACCATTGGCACAAAATCGAACCGAAGCGGCATCGGGGCACGCATCAAGTGTGTGACGCGGGTCGCAGGTGAACCCAAGCCCCACGAGCAGATCGACGAAGTGCGCAGCGGCGGCAGCTACATCTCACAAAACGATCTCCGCGCCCATTTCGGTCTCGGCAAAGCGGATAAAGTTGAGCTGATCGAGGTTCGCTGGCCCAGCGGACGAATTGATGCCTTGAAAGACATTGCGGTGAACCAGTTGATTTATGTCAAAGAGGGCGAAGGGATCGTCCGCACCATGAAGTTTGATTCAGCGAAGCCAGGCAAGTAAGCAATGGCAAAATCAGGGATCACTTCTTCGCGGTTGGCGCGACAGTGGTTCCCGAGCCTTGTTTCAACACGTGAATCGCGTCAACCGCCAACCCTGTGAACTTCTCCACCAGCCCGCTCGGCCAGCGAATCTCCACCTGCTGAATCTTCGCCGCCGCCCCTAACCCGAAATGTACTCGCATGTCGCTGTTCGACGCGTAGCTGCCGCCGCTGCGCACCTCATCTATCAAGGTTCTCGCACCCACCTTGACAGAGATCTTCGCGCCCAGTCCATCCCGATTAGACTTCGTCCCCATCAACTTAAATCCCACCCAATGGTTCTGCGACTTCGACTCATTCACCAGCAAACTCGGACGGGCATTCATGTTGCTGATCACGATGGAAGCCCTGCCGTCATTCCACAAATCGCCAACCGCCAGACCTCGCGATGATGTAGCCTCCGCGATCCCAGGTCCAGCAGAGTTTGAAATATCCGTGAACTTCCCATTGCCATTGTTGTGGTAGAGAATGCGAGGCTCCTTATAGCTGCTGCCTAAGTGAAACTTGTCCACCTCGGGATACACGTGCCCGTTCACCAGGATCAGGTCGGGCCAGCCATCGTTGTCGAAATCGAAAAACATCGTGCCCCAGCCCAGATATTTGGTGTTGAGTCCGAGTCCTGCGGAAAAGGTGGCATCGGTGAAAGTGCCATCGCCATCGTTGCGATAAAGAGTGGACGTATCGTCCGAAAAGTTGGTCTTGAAAATGTCCAGCCGCCCGTCGCCGTCATAATCACCGATCGTCGTCCCCATGCCGGCCTGCTCCCGGCCGTCTTCGTTGAACGCAGCGCCAGCGGTCACGGCCACGTCGGTGAACGTGCCATCGTGATTGTTGTGATAGAGAATGCTTGGCGTGCTGTCGCATGCGACGTAAATATCCGGCCAGCCATCGTCATCGAAATCAAGCGTGGTGACGCCCAGGGCATAGTGCCCGTTGGTCTGATCGATATGCGCCTTGATGGTAACGTCTTCGAAGGTGCCGTTGCCGCGGTTGCGATACAAGATGTTCTTTGCTCCAGGCAGCCCGCGCGGACCGCACATCACCGGCGCGCCTTTCCAGAAGCACGAAGCTCTCTCGCCCGGAGCAGGCGCAGTGGAAAGGTCAAAATCCACGTAGTTGCTGACAATCAGATCCAGAAATCCATCGCGATCGTAGTCCACGAAGGCACAGCCACTGCCCCACTGCTTCTTCGCCCCCGCCACGCCCGCCTTCTCAGCAATTTCGCTGAATACGCCTTTGTTGTTGTGGTAAAGGCGATTTGTCCCGTAGTAGGTGACATAGAGATCGTCCCACCCATCATTGTCGTAATCGCCGACACACGTGCCTTGTCCCCAGCCGTTTGCGACCAGACCAGCCGCTTCGGTCACATCGGTGAAGGTTCCGTCATGATTATTGTGGTACAGATGATTGGTGGGTGCTTTGCCTTTAGGGAATCCTTCGAGAGTTGTGCCGTTCACCAGGAATATGTCGGGCCAGCCGTCATTGTCATAGTCGAAGACGGCAACTCCCGTGCCGGTGGTCTCGATGATGTATTTTTTGGTTTCCAGACCGCCGAAGACATTTGTCAGGGTCAGGCCGGCCTTTTCTGCGATGTCAGAGAAATTAGCGATGGCTGGCGATGCGCTCGTAGCCGGCAAACTCCGAGCTTGTGTATGAGTGTAAAGCGTGAGTAGAAGCAGCAGCCATGTGCAAGCTAGCTGTGCTTTCCAGCCATTCCAGCCACAAGAAAAACAGACGGGGTAATTCATGAGCCCGTTGGCATAGTATGGATCGAATCGGTGGCTGGTCAAGTTGAGGCGCTTGCGCGGCGTCCGAGCCGCGCGCCGAAATCCCGAGCGCAAGCGAGGGATCTGAGAGTTGAGGCGGTGTGCGGGCGTGATGATCGAAGCGACGGGAGCCCGTAGCCGAAATCCCGAGTGAAACGAGGGACCCTGAGGTGAGGCATGTACCAATATAGAGCTGGCATCCTGCCGTCATCTTCATACGCTTCCCCGTTTCCCCAGACCCACCTCTAGTAAAATCTCTCTCTAAGAGCTCTTACTTGAAACCCGCCTCCCCCAAGCTTCTTGCCTTCTCCCAAATCCTGGCCATGTGGCTCTTTCTGTCGAGCCTGCTTGCTTTCTCCCAAAGCTATCCCGTTCAGCCTGAATCGATCTACAACCGGGGCATAGCAGCCCTGCAACGGGGCGACCTAAAGACTGCTCGTGCTGACTTTGAAAAATTTGTGCGAGTCGCCCCTCGCAACGCTGAAGGACAGAACTCCCTGGGCTGGGTTCTCTGGCTGCAGGGAGACCTCGACACTGCCTTCACGCATTTCCGTACAGCAGTTCGAATCAAGCCGGATTACGCGCGAGCACACGTAAACCTGGCCAATGCGCTGGCACAGAAGCAAGATTTGCGAGGCGCTCTTGCGGAAGCGCAATCCGCGGTGAAGTTGGCCGCCGACGATCCGGAAGCCCACCGCGCTCTGGGCCGCATCCTGAGCTTTCAGGGGCAACTGAATGCCGGCATCGATGAACTACGCCGTGCCACGCAACTCGAGCCGCGTAGCGCCCAACTGCACGACGAATTGGGATCGCTACTTGCGCAAGCCTCGCGCATGGACGAGGCCGCCGCCGAATTCTCCCAGGCATTGCAGCTCCAGCCGGACTATCCACAAGCGCACCTTCATCTGGGAGTCGTGCGCCTGCAGCAGAAGTCGTTCGAGGATGCTGAGCAGCACCTCTCCGCCGCGACGCGTCTCACTCCCAACGATCCCCAGGCTCACCGATATCTTAGCGAGTTGCTTGAGAACAAGGGCGATCACGATGGAGCCATCCGTGAGCTGCAAACCTCGGTCAAGTTGCAGCCGGGCAATGCTGACACGCAAAGTCGGCTGGGACTCCTGCTGCAGCGTGCTGGAGATCTCGACAACGCCATAGCGGCCTTGCGGCGAGCGGTTGAGCTCCACCCGTCCGATGCGGCCGTTCACAATAATCTCGGTCTCGCCATGATTCAGGCGGGCGACGCCAGCGGCTCGATCCGGGAACTTCAGACGGCATTGCGATTGCGTCCTGATGACACCGGCTACCGGGGCAATCTCGGCGTGGCCTACTTGCAAAAGGCCGACTTCGATTCCGCCATCACTCAGTTTCAAACTGCCCTGCAGGCCTCGCCCGACGATGCGACCCTGCACTACAACCTCGGCCTTGCCCTCAAGTTCAAAGATCGCCTGCCCGATGCCATCGCCGAATTCCAGCGCGCCGCGGAGCTGAATCCGCAGCAACCCGACATTCATTACAGTCTGGGTATCACACTGTGGCAACAGGGCGAATTCGATAAAGCCGCCGACCAGTTGCGCGCCGCAATCCAGGCCAAGCCGGATTACGCTGAGGCCTACTACACGCTCGGCACAGTGCTAAAACAGCAAGGGACTTTGCCGGAAGCGATCAAGGCGTTGAGAGAGGCCGTCCGGCTGCAGCCCGACTTTGCGGGCGCTCACACCACGCTGGCTGCCATTCTGCGGCAGCAGGGTGACAGTGAAGGCGCGAAAGCCGAGAACCAGCTCGCGCAGCAGATCAGCAAAAACAAAACCAGCTTGCAGGCCGCGACATTCGCCACCAACTCGGGTAAGCGACTTCTTAATATTGGCGACACCGACGGCGCGATCCAGCAATTTCGTTCTGCAATCGACCAAGTCCCCAGCTACGCCCCGGCACACTACCATCTGGCCGAAGCGCTGCAGCGAAAGGGAAATTCGGCAGAGGCGAAAAAGGAATTTCAGAAGGCGGCGGAACTCGATCCCCATCTGACCCCGTCGCCCTAGGACACGAGTTTCCGATCTAGGGCGCGGTTTTCCGCAGCGCCACGATCTCTGTCAACCGGCACGCCGCGCGTCACCTTCACGCGCAACACGGCCTCAAATGGTCTCAGTTCCCCGGAACTCGAGACGCTCAGTCTGAGCAGTAACTGCTCCAGCGTGTTCTGGCGGCACACATACTCCACGGCCGCTTCGGTGCCAATGGTTGTGGTTCCCGCTAGGATTATCACCGACCGTGCCGGATTCAATCCTCGTATCAGCCCAATGAGAGCATAGTCTTCAACCAGCGGGCGGGCAGAACTGCCAAGAAATGTCTTTTGCTCTCCCGCCTGGGGATGAACGTTCATAATCGCCAGATCACCCTTGCGCTCGCCCGACGTTAACCGCTGAAACACGAACTCCTGCGTGCTGGGAAGCTCCCGCAGCGACAGATTTTCCGCCGGAGAGCCCACGAAGATCAGATCGTTGTTCTGCGCATCGTCCAGCGAGAACAGACTGCCGCGCTTCACCCGAATGCGATGATCCAGCCGGCTGAACACACCATCGAGTTCATGAATTGCCAGCACTTCGCCCACACCCGTGTAATGGTCCAGGATCGCATCCTTTGAGTCTCGGGCAGGGCTGAAGTAGCGCATCCCGGTTTCCGGACGGCCGACGAAGGCGCCGTTGCTGAAGATTACCCAAGGTTCGTCCGGGCCAGAGGCAAATCGGTTCCAAAACACTCGTATAGGCGGTGGCGCCGTCCTGCCCGATGCCGCAGCCGTCCCGTCCATCGGGGTACGCGCGATCACCATGCCAATCATCAAAGCGACCGCTGCGACCAGCAGGATCGCAAGCGCAATCACCGCGGCCGCCCACCTGCTGGAAACTCGCCGCTCCGATCCTTTGGTCTGGGGGACTTCGTATAAGGTGCGCTCTTCAAGCCGGGGCACTGGTGACGCCCGATGATGAAACGACAAAAGGTAAGTACCTTTCGGCAGTTCCACAAGAACTGGGTCCTCGGGTCCCTCTGAGGCGTAGTACTCCGCCAACTTGAGCCGAAGACGCCCGGCCTGCACCCGCACGGTGGAATCCAGTTGCGGATCGAAGTCGCTGGACCGGCCAAAAACTTCGGTCGCGATCTGATATTCCTTCAGCGCAACGCCCGGATGGTCCAACGACCGTTCGGCCAGATAACGAAGCAGCCGGCATAACGACTCCGACCCGTGCAAGGTGTGGCTGCTTACTAATCTTTCAATCTGCCCGAAATACTGCTCCCGATCCGTGAGGTGAGCCTTTGTGACAGACATTTAACAACCTGTGTAACAGCCGGCATATATTACTGCAAAACCATGACATCTTTCACGCAACAGTTTCAGACGCACTGAAACTTCTACTCACCTAATAGTTTTGTACTATGCCAACACCCGAATGTGGGGAAGGTGTTTCTCCCAGCGTTCAACCTTGAGCCCTGACAAAGAGTTCACCAAAACCGAGCTAGTTCTGCCCGGCCTGAAGCGCTTCGCACGGCCGAGATGGCCTGGAGGAATGCAATGAAGAGTCGTATGTTTCTCTTTCTGATGGCGGTTCTCTTAGCCTGTTTCTGCCTGCATGTGCCAACCGCTTCTGGCCAAGCCGTTTACGGCAGCATCATTGGGACGGTAACCGATCCGTCCGGCGCCGCCGTGCCCGGGGCCAAAGTCACCGTCACCTCGGTCGGGAAAGGCACCACCGACACCACAACTACCAACGAGAGCGGCAATTACAGCGTTACTCACTTGATTCCAGACGTTTATAACGTAAAAGTGGAGGCTCCGGGGTTTAAGGCGTTCGAAGAGAAGAATATTACCGTTTCGGCGGACACGTCGGCTCGAGTTGATGGCCAGTTTCAGGTAATTATCCCTTGACATCAAGTACACTTTCTGCTACCTTGCTTGTGTGAGGTAGCAAGATGAACCGCAAGCAAACCATTCCAAAAGAGTTACGCTTCACCGTTGAGAACTTCCACAAGCAGTTTCCCGACGATGATGCCTGCCTTGAATTTCTCAAAGAGAAACGCTATCCCGCTGGCGTCACCTATTGCGCGAAGTGTCAACAAGAGCGCAAGCATCACCGCGTGACGGGCCGTCCTGCTTATGCCTGCGATTACTGTGGCTCGATGATTTCCCCAATGGCGGGTACGATCTTTGAGAAGTCCAGCACCTCTCTGCGGTTGTGGTTCTATGCCATGTACCAGATGGGGTCTACCCGGTGCGGCATCTCCGCAAAGCAGATTCAGCGCGAGACTGGCGTTACCTACAAGACTGCGTGGCGCATGTTCAAGCAGATCAGATCGCTTCTGTCCGAAGAAGGCATGAAACTGGAGGGGCCGACGGTGGAGATCGACGAAGCCTACTTTGGTGGAAAGCGCAAAGGTGGTGGTGGTCGCAGACTGCGCGGAGATCGCGGTGAGCAGAACAAAACCGTGGTCATGGGAATTGTGGAGCGCAAGGGCCGCGTCATTGCAAGGACTGTGCCGGATGCCAGCGGAGCAAGCCTGCTGCCTAACGTGAAGGAATACGTGCTCCCGGCAAGTACCATCTTCACTGACGAACTGCCTTCGTATCACGGCATCTCGCACATGAAGCAGATGGGATACGAGCACAAACGCATCAATCACAGTTCCAAGGTGTACGTGATGGGTGACATCCACACCAACACCATCGAAGGATTCTGGAGTCTGGTAAAACGCGGCATCGGCGGCGTCTACCATCAGGTAAGCCAAAAATATTTGCAGACCTACTTGAATGAGTATTCGTTCAGGTACAACCGGAGAGATCGGGGAAACCTGATTTTCAACGCGATTTTGGAGAGAGTTTTCGAGCTGGCGTCTTCGCGGCCCGCTCAACCAGCCGTTCAAAATCAGACCACGTAAACGGCTGGTCGGAATCTTTCCGCGTGCGCGTCTTACCCTTCGTCTTCTTGGCGGGAGTCCTAGGGTGATTCGCCATGAGCACCACTGCTTTGTACCCCGATCTAGGGGCCAAGTGTTTCTAGATCGGAGTAGAACGCAGTGGTGTGCAAAAGTCAACTCTCTGGTATTCGCCGCGTAATGGCTGGGCTGCGACATGACTATTTCGGGAGGGTTTGCGTGGAAGTTTTGAAAGCCTTCATTGACGACAGCGGCAGCGGGGGCGATTCCCCCTGGTACGTTCTCGCAGGATATGTTGGAACTGTTGAATCTTGGGACGCTTTCGATATGCCATGGCGGGCGGTTTTGAATTGGGAGCCGAAGCTCGATTACTACAAGGCCAGCGAATGTATGGGCATTCCCGCTGGCGAGAAAGATGAGCGAGTAGATGCTCTCATTAAGGTGATTGGCGGACACGCAATGCGTGCGCTGTATGTCCGAGTGAAACAACAGGATTACAACGAAGTGATAAAGCCGTATGTTCCAGAAGAGTGGGATAACCCTTACTACTTCCTATTCACTGCGATCCTTGCTTCGGGCACCAGCGCAGAAAAATACTTCGGGTCTAGCAGGCCCATAGAATTCATTTTTGATAAAGCCAACAAATTGGAGCAGCCATCGCATCGGCTATATAGCCAAATCTCTGGTGGGCCGCAATTCGGAAACAGAGTTGTGAATGTTCACTACGAAGATGAAAAAGAGTTCTTGCCACTTCAGGCCGCTGATCTATTGGCTTGGCAAGTGCGCAGGAGATTCTCCGTAAAGGAGACTCCCAGACCTGAGTTTGAGGCGGCGTTAACTTGTCCCCCAGAACCATACTTCTCGCACACCATTGACAGAGTTGAGATTGAGAGCCTTGGCCAATTTATGGACGACCACTGGAAACTAGAATGGGCATTACGAGGACGCTTAGAGCGAGATCGGCCCTATCGAAGGCCAAGCTTCATTTAGCATTATGATTCGCGGCCGCTATGCATTGCTATTTATTCGCCAGATGCAAGACTGTCGGATGTCCGGGGAAATCCTACTTGGCTCACATGGAATGGCCTACAGACGATCATGCCTTTATTGATCTACCCGACGAATGGTTTCCGGTGTCTGTGCCATGCGGAGAGTGCGGTCAGACTCACCCGTATCAGGTGAAGGAGATTGGAACTGAAACCTCACTAACGCCGACGCATCCCCCCGGATGGCGTCCATTCTTTGGCGATCTTCCGATGAAGCCTCCGGGTATAAATTTGTTACCTGCTCTGTCACGGCTCCTCCATTCTACTACTTGATCTGTAGGGATAATTACCCAGTTTCAAGTGGGCGGATCAACCGAAACAGTCGAGGTCACGGCCGAGGCCCCACAACTGAAGACTGATCGCGCCGACGTCGCGACCATTTTCAGCGACCGGGAGGTTGTACAGTTGCCGGTCTTCAACCGCAACTTCACCCAGTTCGTGCTCTTGTCGCCAGGTACCCAGCAGCAAGGCTGGTCACATGCTTCCAGCGAAAACCCCCAAGGCAGCCTGCAAACCAAGGTGAACGGCCAGACGTTCAGCGGAACTGGCTTCCAGTTGGATGGAACCGAGAACCGTGACCCAATCCTTGGCATTATCGTAATCAATCCTCCGCTCGACTCGGTCACCGAGGCCAAAGTTACGAGCCAGAACTATGACGCGGAATTCGGACAAGCCATCGCTGGCGTAGTCGCGAGCCAAACGAAATCGGGCAGCAATAGCCTCCATGGAACTGCTTTCGGGTTCCGGCGCAGTGATGCCCAGGAAGCTAAAAACCCGTTTACAAACTCGACTCCAACTACTTTATGGGGACAGTTTGGCGGCTCGATCGGCGGACCGATCAAGAAGGACAAGCTCTTCTTCTTTGGCGACTATCAGGGAACTCGCCAGAAGAATGGTGCTTCTTTCACCCAGACAGTTCCCAGCGATCTGGTGCGCAGCAGTTGCTTGAACACCTCGGGCACGAGTGCCGGCTGTGACCTAAGTCAATACAGTCAAGTCACCGACCCAACTACAGGCCTGCCCTTTGCGGGAAACATCATTCCGCTGAATCGCCTTTCGCCTCAAGCACTGGCCATTATTCAGCAGTTGCCTCCTCCTAACCGCGCTAGCACAGTACCCACCATCTCGAATTTCTCCGCCACAGGATCGGGCATCTTCAATTCAGACCAGTTCGATGTTCGCATTGACCACCAGACCACGGAGAAATTGCACGTGTTCGGTCGGTACAGTCTCGCCAACTACAACCAGACTGCCGGCGGCGCATTCGGACTTTTAGGCGGACGTGGATTCGGAGATGGTGGCTTTGCGGGTACCTCGAAGAGCCGCAACCAGAGCATTGCCTCGGGCTTCGATTACGCGCTCGGCCCTACATTGCTTACGGACTTCCGCTTTGGGTTTGTCCGCTATCACGTCAACGTGAGTCCTTTGGGCGTGGGCACCACCCCAGCGTCGGACATTGGCATTCCGGGCCTCAATCTCGGGGACGCCTTCACCTCAGGACAGCCTGGGTACTTCGTTGGCAAGTTTGGTGATTCCGGTACAGAAAATACAGGTGATATCGCTCAAACAGGCGGCATCAGCGGTATAGGTTTTGCCTTAGGCATCAATCGCTGCAACTGTCCTTTGCTGGAAAGCGAGAATCAGCTTCAGTTCGTCAACAACTGGACGAAGATCGTCAACAATCACACCTTCAAAGTAGGTGCTGACATTCGTTATGCGCTGAACCTGCGAGTGCCAAGCGACGCCCATCGCGCAGGCGAACTCTCGTTTGCTAATACTTTTACAAACGTCGGGCTGGCCACGTTCTTGCTCGGCGAGGTCACAACCTTCAAGCGGTATGTGAGCCCGAACACAACTGCTGCCGAGCGGCAGAAGCGTTGGTTTTTCTACGGGCAAGACACCTGGCGCATTACGCCGAAATTGACGTTCAGTTATGGACTGCGTTGGGAGATCTACTTCCCGGAAAGTGTCAATGGCAAGGGCAACGGCGGGCTGCTTGACCTGAGCACCGGCGATCTCCGTGTGGCTGGAGTCGGTGGCATCAACCTGCATTTCAACGTAGAAAATAGCTTTAACAACCTTGCACCCCGGCTTGGCATTGCGTATCAGATCACCCCCAAGACGGTTCTTCGTGCCGGCTACGGTCGTAGCTTCGATACCGGCGTATTCGGATCCATTTTCGGTCACACCGTAACCCAAAACCTGCCGGTCCTCGAGGTACAGGATAACGAGCTGTCCGGCTCCAATTTCGAAGTATTCCACCTTGACCAAGGACCGCCAGCACCTGTTTTCCCGGCCGTGCCCTCCAACGGCTTGCTGCCATTGCCCGATGGCGTATTCGCACGGGCCCGTCCCACCAGAATGCGCCTCCCAACCCTGGACGCGTTCAATGTCACGTTACAGCGTCAGATCACGCCCACGTTATCCGCCGAGATTGCCTATGTCGGCAACAAGGGGACACACGGTTTCGTAGCCAACAATCCCGCGTTCAATGCCAATCAATTTTCCGCGGTGGGTTTTGCCGCCGGTGTCCCACAGAGCCAGCGGAGACGCTTCTTCAATGCGTACGGATGGACCCAAGGCGTCGACTTCTTCTGCAACTGCGCCTCCAGCAATTACCACTCTCTGCAAAGCAAGCTGGAGAAGCGCTTTAGCAATGGATTTCAATTCCTGGCTCACTACACCTGGTCCAAGAGCCTTGACTACGACGGTGGCTATTACGCGATTGATCCGCGCGTGACCTACGGTCCTGACGACTTCAATCGCAAACACGTGTTCGTTTTACCGAGGTTTTCCAATTGCCGTTTGGTCATGGGAAGAAATATCTTGGCAACGCGAACCGCCCACTGGATTACCTGATTGGCGGATTCCAGATCAACACCACCACTACTTGGCAGAGTGGTCTTCCATTCTCGACAAATTACAACGACTGTAGCCAGGATAATGACGTCGGTATTTGCCGGGTAATCAAGGTTGGTAGCGTCAGCACCGGCGGAGGTAGAAATAATTACTTTACGACGCTACCGTTTGACGCTCTGTCTGCAAACGGAGCCATTGCAGGTCCCTATCTGCGTCCTGGCAAGGATGCTAGCTTTGGCGACCACCGCAATGACCTGACCGGCCCAGGGTTCTTCACCACCGATCTCGCGTTGGCCAAGGGCTTCCGCTTTACTGAAAGGTTCAACGGTCAGTTCCGGTTGGATGCATACAACGTCTTCAACCACGTCAATCTCGGACAGCCGAACGGTTGTGTTGACTGTAACGGCGCAGGAACCATCAGCAGTCTTGCTTCCAACGCCAACATGAGGCGCCTGCAGTTCGGCCTAAGACTTGAATTCTGATCCCTAGGTTCAGAACATCAAGGTTCAGAACATCAAGGTTCAGAACATCAACTCCCACGGGAGCCGACAACGGCTCCCGTTTTGTTTTGCTTGCAGAACCCCAGCCATCATCCTGATCGGCTAAACTGTGTGCAAGCTGCACAAGCAAAATGGCTCCGAGTACAGTGCTTATGGCTCCCAGATTGTGTTTTGGATTCAGTCTTCTGCTGATGGCTGGCATTGCCGGAGCCCAGAATCCGGCGGCTCCCATCCCCAACGCCTCTCCACAGGCCAAACCGGCCGAACCTCCGAGCACCGCCTCATCATCCGGCAATCCGGTCTTCACCCAGCCGCGAGCACTTCTTCGGGAGGGTAAATACGACGAAGCCATCACCCAGCTCCAAGACCTGGCAGCTAAGAAGCCAGCCCTCAAAGGCCTCTCCCACGAAATCGGAATCGCCTACTACCAGAAGGGCGACTTCATCAAAGCCATCGAGAATCTGAAAAGAGCCACCGAAGAAGATCCGCAGGACAACGAAGCAGTCCAGCTGCTGGGACTTTCCTACTATCTTGCGGGGCGCCCCGCCGAAGCCATCCCTTTGCTGTCGAAAGTCCAGGGATGGTATCCCCACGCGAACATTGATGCCGCCTACATCCTCGGCATTTGTTACATTCAGACCAAAGACTATCCCCAGGCGCGCAAGGCGTTCGCCCAGATGTTCAGCGTTTCGCCTGACTCCGCCGCCAGTTACCTATTCACGGCCCGCATGCTCTTGCGGCAGGAATACGAGCCTGTCGCCGAAGAATACGCGCAGAAAGCAGCTGCCCTCGATCCGCATCTGCCGCTGGTGCACTATCTTCTCGGAGAGATTTATCTCTACAAGTCCCGCATTCCGGAATCCATTGCTGAGTTTCAGAAGGAAACGCAGATCAACCCCGGATATGCCGGAGCCTATTACAAGCTCGGAGACGCCTACTCGCGCATCCAGAAATTCGAAGAAGCCGAGCGCATGCTGCAGCAGTCCATCTGGCTCGACGCCACATCCACCGGTCCCTACATCCTTATGGGGAAGGTCTTGGAGAAGAAGGGAGAAATCGAACTCGCCATCCGCGCCTTGCAACGAGCCCTCGCCATGGATCCCAACAACTCCATGACTCACCACCTGCTCGGGCAGGCATATCGTGACCTGGGAAGGACAGAGGATGCCGACAGGGAACTCAAGGAAGCCGAGCGTCTGAAGAACTTGGAGCTTGCCAATCCGTGAAGCAGATTCACCACAGAGTCACAGAGACACAGAGAACGTTAACGCATTGCTCTGCGTCTCTAGGGTGAAAAACTTTGCCCTACCCTTCTCTGTGTCTCTGTGACTCTGTGGTGAAAAAAATCTTGCCCTACCGCGCAGCGTGCTCCACCGATTCCCGGACCTGCTCCCGGGCCAGCTTCTGTTGCCATTCTGGCGACAGCGAGTGCAACAGTTCCAGAAACACCGCGTTGGTCCAGCCGAATCCGATGACATTCACTTGATATCCGGCGGTCACGTTCGACTCCGAAGAACGGGTCACCACGTTGTACTTCTCGCGGATAGTCCCATCCCGGCGAAAGTTCTCAGCAACCGTCGACAGGAACTCGTACGAAACCCGGTCCGCATCCGGGTTGTACCCATAGCGGCGTAGTCCCTCAATCGCGAGCAGTTGCGTCGGCGCCCAACCATAAGGGAAGTCCCACTGTCCGCCGCTCTCGTACTGGCTCATGGCCATCCCGCCGGGCTGCTCGAAAATCGCAAGATTCCGTGCCACTGCCTTTGCCTGTTCAGGAATCGCTAATCCCGCCCAAAGTGGATAAAAAGTGGTGATGTATTCATACGACGACTGCGCCTGGGTATCGAAGTTGTAGTCGAAAAACAAGCCGCGCTGTGGGTTCCACAGATATTTCACGATCCGCTGCTTGCGTTCTTCCGCCCGCTGCCGCCACTTCTCGGCATCCTCTTTCCGGCCGAGCAACTGGCTCATGGCTTCCATGTCGCGCTCGGTCTTGTATAAAAGGCTGTTCAGGCACACCGGAGCGTAATGATGGGTCGCCGCGCTGAACGGTCCGAAGCGGAAAGAAACATCGAATCCCGATTCCCGCATTGCCCGGTCGCCCTTGTAGTAGTCGGGGCTGAGCGAAATGGTTTCACCCGGCTCGCATTCCGACTTAGCCATGGTCTTGCTGACATCACAGACCTGCACCGAATAGCTCAAGCCTACAGCCGACGATTTTGCTGCCTTATCTTCTTGCCAGCGCGCTACGTAGCTGTCGGACACGTCAGGATGCAGAACGAAATAGCTCGCCACTTTGCGGTAAAAGGCGGTTTCGTCTTTCAATCCCTCCGGCGCTGGACCGTTGCCAAAATCGTAGTAGCGGGAGAGTCCTGTGTCGCCCGCCAGATGCGGTGCGTGGGTCCATAATTGGTAGTCGCGATCGACGTAGTTATAGGCCTTGGACAGCCACTTCAAGTCCTCCTGTCCGGACGCTTTTTGCGTGTCGTGCACCGCGAGCACCATCGAACTGAGAAAAGGCGGTTGTGACCGGGTCAGGAAGTAGGTTCGGTTCGCGTTCAGGACGGTGCCATAGTGCTCGATTTCAAAGAAAAAATTCTCTACAATCCCCTTCGCCAGGTCGAGTCGCGAGTCGCGCAGCAGCCCGCGGATAATGAAATAACTGTCCCAGCCGTACATCTCGTTGAACCGGCCGCCCGGCACCACATACTTGTTCTCGAGATAAAGAAGCCCTGGAGGGCTGAGTTGCCTGGCATCCAGTTCCCCCGGTCCATGGATCTGCTTGGGAAGGTGCTCCACGTCAACGTTGCACTGCTTCTGCATCTGCTGGACCGAGGCAGGAACAGGCAACTCCGCAGGCAAATACAGTACTGGGCGCGCCGAGATTTTTGGGTCAACTACCGACTGGCAGCTCGTCATGGAGCGCGTCAGCGAGTCCCAACCAGACGCTATGTAGCGGCGAATCGCAGCCAGGTCCTGGATGGAATCCTGAGCTGAACCCGCATACGCCGGCTGCAGGCAGCAGGCAAGGGCAAGGATGAAGGCTAGTGGGATAAGGCGGCGGTTCACTCGCGGAGGCCGATTTTGAATTGACATGTCCGTAGTTGGGCGTGGCTAGCGACTCTGACCCAATCACTGGAGCATAAAGCATCTACCACGAAAAGCAAGCTTCCAATGAGCCTCACTAAAACGATTTTCTAGCCTCACTCGGAAGATTTCTGCGTTGCCTGTCAACCGTGTAAATTCCTCACCTGGGAGGTGAGACACGGCTGGAGAGATTGGGAATCGCAGAAGGTTACGCCCTCCGAGGGTCCAGCGCAAAGGTCAAAATTTGAACCGCAGTGCAAGCTGCACCACCCTTGGCGGCGCGGTGTACAGAATCTGCCCGAAGGTGCGACTATTGATATTCACATCCGGATTCCCAAATTCCGCATGATTAATCAGGTTGAAAACATCTGCGCGCATTTCCACGCTCGTGCGTTCGGTAAGGGCCGTGGTCTTCGAAAATGCAATGTTGATGTTGTAACCGCCGGGGCCGCGCAGAAAATTCCGCGGCAACGTTCCATACGTACGCACTGCGGGATTGGCGATGGCTTGGCCGTCATCCGGGAAAATTGTTGGTCCGGGCTGACACATGGGATGGACCGCGTCACACTGCACGGATGAGAAGCTGGCCGGATCAAACCAGAAATTTCCGCGAGCTTCCCCGCTCAGTGACTGGGAGATATGCGGATCGAAGTAACGAACAGGCGCCACCAGATTCGCCCGCACCAACTGCGAATCCCCAGCTCCTGAGGGACCCGCACTCGTGAAATCAAATTGGCTCGGGAGATTGGCGAATACGTCGAGTGGAAATCCGGTTCGCCAGCTTATGATCGGAAATACCTGCCAGCCTTTCGTCAGCCGTTTCGGCGCGTTCTCCGCCAGCTTTGAAAACGGGATCTCCCAGCCCCCGCTGAACACAATCCGGTGCCGCAGATCCATGTCGGCTGAGGCACGAAATAGGTTCGGCTGATAGTAGGGTACGAACGAGTTGCGGTTCTGGAATCCCGACAAATTATCGATGTTGTGGGCGTAGGTATACGACAGTGTGAAGTAGGATCGTCCGAAAAACCCCTCACCGCGAAATTGTTTTTGCAGGCTCAGCAGCAGGCTGTTATAGCTTGCCGTGGTCGCATTCCTGAACTCATAAACCGATGCGAAACTGCACGAGGACATCGTGTTCGCGTCGCAGGTGTGATTTCCTGGCGCCAGATTCAGTCGCCGATCCGCAGTGCCCAAAACAAAGGGATTGATGTCCACGAGTCCGGTGAGCCCCTGCGAGCTGCTCCCCACATAGCTGCCCTCCAGCACCATATCTCGAGCGATTTCCCGCTGCACCGTCAAGTGATACTGGTATGTGTAAGGAGTGCGCAGATGTGGATCCACTACAAATATGTTGCCCGAACTGCCAATCGGCAAGAATCCCGCTGCGGCGAAATCGATAGTAGGAGAAGGGGGTTGGGAGGGAAAAGGATTGGGGAATCCAGTCGCTACAAAAGGTTGGGTGAGGTAATTCACTTCGGTTGACGGATTCGCGGACAGTGGTGGAAACCCGAATCCTGCATTCGCATAGAACGGCGGCTTCCCATTAAATTGCAGATTGTCTTCCGCCTTCAGAATGTCGTAAAACACGCCAAACGCCCCGCGCAGGCTCGTCTTTCCATTTCCTTTGGGATCCCACGCGAAACCCACTCGCGGCGCCCAGTCGTTCCTGTCAGGGTAATTCACCCCACGAGGAGCGCCGGGATCGCCCGGAAACAGCATGCCTATGGGTGCGTTCACAAAAACTCTCGACTGCCTGCCCGGCATGATCGAAAACGTGCGTCCCATGGAGTCGAACTTCGGCGTGCTGTATTCGTAGCGCAGGCCAAGGCTCAACACCAGGTTCTTGCGAAGCCGCCAGTCGTCCTGCGCAAATCCATAGCTGAATTTGCTGCGGATGTTAGAGTTTGCGGCGGGGTCCTGCAGGTACTGAATCGGGAGACCCAGCAGAAAATCTGCGAACGAGTTTCCCGAAAATCCTGCCTGGCCAAAGAACTGGAACAGCCCGTTGCCGACGAGAGAAAAGAAAGTGTTGTTCTGAAAGGCTGAAAAACCACCGCCAAACTTCCAGCTGTGCCGTCCACGGCTCCAGGCGAGCGCGTCGGAGTAACTGAAAACATTGTCGGTAAAGACCTGCGGCCCGAATACGCTGAAACCAATGGCCAAGCCATTGTCAAACAACAAATTCGTAGGGCCTGTCGGCAGATCAGGAGTCACCCCGATTCCAAGTTGCGCGGGCTTCGGAAGCTGTCGCGCAGGATTCTCCGCCTGATTGTGGCTGCGCTCGGCCGTTACTTTTAACTCGTTCAGCAAGTTTGGAGAGAAGATGTGAGTCTGCGCCCCATTCACGAAGTAGTCATGAAACTTGGAAGCGTCGGGGAAACCAGGAACGTTAGCGAACTCAAAGGGACTAAGCTGGCTGAAACGATCTCCGCCCAAGGTGACGGACAGCTTGTTCGTGCTGCTCAGATCGAAATCAAGCTTGGCCGTTAGTTCGTCCGCATCACTTCTGAAGCTCTGCTGCGAATTGAGTGATCCTGTTGGGGAGGTCGGAATCAGACCGGCGTTGATGTAATTCGATGCTACGCTGTTGATGCGGCTGGGATCGATAATCGCTTGCGCCGCCAAATTCGGGTCAGGCTGGAAGAACGGAAAAGCCTGGAGAAATGCGGCCACGCCAGGATCAGGACCGCCACTTGCCGATTGCGAAAAATTTCCCACCAGCTCCTCAGGAGTGAAGACCGGCACTTTATGCTTGGGAATCGCCTGTACCAGGCGCTCACCCTGATATCCCACAAAAAAGAAAAAGCGGTTCCGACCATTCACCACCCGAGGAATGGTGAGCGGACCACCAAGGGTCCCTCCAAACTGATTGCGCTTCAGCACACTGCGCGGAAGCTGATTTTGTTTGTTGAAAAAGCTGTTCGCATCCAGGGCGTCATTCCGCAGGAAATCGAACACCCCACCGTGCAGTTGGTTGGTTCCCGACTGCGTTGCTACCGTAATGACGCCGCCCGCGTTCCGCCCGTATTCCGCGGGGTAGTTGCTGGTCAGAATGCGAAACTCCGAGACCGTGTCGGGGTTCGGAACGAACACCGCGCGGTTGTCGACTAAGTCGTTGTTCAAGCCGCCATCGAGCAAATAAGCGACGGAATCACTGCGATTTCCCACGACATTGAAGAAACCAGCACCCCGCGAATCGGCATCGGCGGGAGTAACGCCCGCCTGCAGCAGCGCCAATTCGCGAATGTCGCGCCCGTTGAGTGGCGCATTGCGCACCACGTCGCCTGTGATCACTTGCCCCAGCGACGAACTCACCGTCTCCACCGGTTGCGCTGCGCCCGAAACTTGCACCTCTACGGGCGCGGCCCCCACCACCAGCGTAATGTTCAGGCCGCGGGATTCACCTACGTGAAGAACCACGTCCCGGATCTCCGCCACCGCGAAGCCATCCTTCTGCGCCGTGACCAGGTAGTTTCCCGGCTGCAGCAACGGAACCGTGAAATATCCTTCTTCGTTGGTGGAGGCGTCGCGCTTGAGTCCCTGGTCAAGGTTGAGGAGTGTTACCTTGACACCGGAAAGCTCATTACCCGTCTGATCGGATACAGCGCCGGTAAGCACCGCTCGCTGAGCGCTCGCGCTCATGCAGAGCGCCAGACATATAACCGAGAAAAGCACCACTGCGCGCGTTTTCGACAAATTACTCTCGCCGTGATTTCATGCGCTCTGCGGCAGGACTGAGGAGAGTGCCGGAGTTGCCGAAAGAATACCACGCCACGCCGGACTACTACCTGTTCTAGTAGATGTTAAGAGTAGGGAGATTAGTGAGAAGCGCGAACAATTTCAACTGCCCATCCTCCGCAGCACTGCTAGCAGTTGGGCCAGGCTGTCGTCGGTTGCCGGGGTCTGCTGTGTTGTCGTGAACAGGGAACGTACCAGTTCGTTCTGCTGTTCCGCCAAATGCAGCAGAGCTTCGCTGTCCAGATCGGCGGTCTCGGCTGCACCGACCTGGGCTGCTACTGTTGGTCCGGCAATCGCGGCTAGCAGTTCAGCCTGCCGGTGCGACAAGGTGGCGATCCAGCGGCGATGGTCCTGGCGCATCTCCTCGACCTCCCGCAGAACCGAACCCGGTAGGCCCGAGGTGCGCTCTCCCGAGAATTCCCGGTCTAGCCGCTTCAACGCCCAGGCATGCAGGAAGCTCTGCCGCGCCAGCGTGACCACCTCGTTCGAAAACACGGCTACCTGTTTTTGCGTGTCTTCAGTGGAAGCGCCGGTCCGCGAAAAGTGCTGGTAAAGGCGGTCGTAGAGCGGCATCTTGGCACTCGACAAATCCGCTAAGGTGGCCGTATTCGCAGAATTTGCCGCAGCAGGGATCTTCGCCGCCAACCGGTCGGGTGGATTGTAAAGTTCGGAGCCGCTCTTCAACTCGCGCGGGACAAATACTTCAATCCGCAGAGGTCCGCCGGATTCGCGCAACGAATCGCGGATTGCCTGCCGCCGCGCCGCACTGTCCACCAAGCCTTGCACCAGCAGCGATCCATCGGACATCGGGAACAGGTAAACTTCCTCACCCAGGCATGCGTCCACTTTGTGCAGAGCCGCTGAAATCTTCACTTCGCGCTCGCTCGCATGAGACTCCGCATAAGAAAGAGGAACCGGTCGCCTGGAAGAAGGAAGCTCCGGCCCGGCAGGGCCTGATTTGTGTGCAGTCTCGGTAGAGGCAAACATGCGCGCCATTTCTGGTGACCGCAACTCGGATGTAAATGACAAGCGCGTGAACTGATATTCCCTGTGCTGATCTGTGGTCACGATACTCAATTGCGACGGAGCGTAGTCTTCAGTGCCCAACAGCAGAACTGCTTCAGCGATCCCCGAGGGGTGATCCTTTGCGAAAGAATATTGCAGTTGAAACTCACTGCCCTGCTTCTGAACCTTGGGTTCGGCGCCGCCTCGCGCCGCCACCAGCCGGCGGAATTCTGCCACCGACAAATCCGGAACCCATTCCTGAGACTTCAGGTATTGCTGCAACGCCGGACTGTCATCATCGGACAGCACCACATGAAGCAGTTTCTCCGCGATGCTCTCAAGATCTACCGTCGCCTCTTCCACCTGCCCAGAAACTGACCGTGCGCTGACATATGTCTCTTTCGTCTCTGAGTCCCGAACAAATGTGATGGAGCCCAGTAGACGGCTCTCGTGCGTTTGAAGGTCAACTCGCTCCACCCGAACCGTCGTGCGGTTTACCCGGCCAGCCAACGGCCGGTGTGTCGTCTCATATTCTTGTGACCGTAGCAAGACCGTGTCCGCCGAGACCCGTGGGTTCAACACGTCGGTGAACATCAGTACCACAAGGCATATCGCGACCACGCACGCGATGATTGCCTGCCGGTATCCCAACAGCGCCGCCCCCGAACCTCTCAGCGCATGTATCCAGGATGTGAATCGCCGGGCAGAACTGGCGGCGCTTTCCGATTCTGTGCCGTGCCGTTCGAGCCGTTGTCGAAATTGCTCCACTCGCGATTCCCCAAGCGACGCTTCTTCCGGCAAAACCCTGGCGCGGGCGCCCAGGAACTCCTCAATGCTTTCTTCCACAGCGCTCATGCGGCTGCGGCAGGCCCAGCAGTTTTCCAGGTGAACCCGCGCCGCCTCCTGATCCGGGCGCGGCAACTCCCCGTCCAAGTACGCCACGATCTGCGTCTCGGTCAGGTGTGCTGGAAGGAATGGGTCCCTAGGCGCGTTTTTCATCTCGCGTCTCAAACTTCTTCAGCCCCCGGGAAAGATAAACACTTACCGCTTTGTCACTAATGCCCACGATTCCGCCGATTTCCTGATAACTGAGCCCCTCAGCTCGTAGCATCAGGCAGTGCCGCTCCCGCTCGTTCAGGACTCCCAGCGACTTCTTGATTCGCTGCTGCACGATCAGGTCGTCTTCAGTGGAGCGCGCGTTATCCGACGAGTTACGCGCATGCAGCCACTCGGTTACCGCCACTTCGTGGACCCCCTTGCGCCGGATGTGATCGATCGCCAGGTTGTGCACCACGCGATAGAGCCAGCTCCTCACGTTCAGAATCTTGGAGTCGCGCTTCATGTGATCGAACAATTTGAGAAACGCAATCTGCACCAGGTCTTCGCTTTCGCCGCTCGATCCAACCATCTGATACGCATACCCAAGCAGCGACGGGCGCGTGCTCGCGTACAACTCGACTATCGTCTCTTCCAGGTCTCGGCTCTTGCGCTGGTGCTCAGCCTGTTCGAAGCCAAATACACGGGAGAGATTAAGAATATTTTCCTGTTGCATGCGTGTGGTTCTCGGATGGACGCCGCGGCCCTTTCGCTCGGCGATGCCAAGAGGCCGCTCGAAGGCTTCCATTGTATATACATCAAAAACAAGCATTTCTGACCACTGAAACAAAATATTTTGTTCTGTTGCGAGTGTTAGGAACACCCGCCGGTCGCACGTCTTAGCCAAATAGATTTCGGGTATCCAGGCAATTCAATTAGATCGGCTGCTTTTCGTGCGGAGTCACGCGCGACTTGGACACCGCCTTGCGCCGGTCGGTGAAATGTTTTGCATATGGGGAGCGCATGCAGCAGCGCAAAATGGTTCTTGGTTTTTCCTTGCGGCCCAAGACCGTAGTTTTATCCAGAAGTGAGCGGGCCATTGCTCGCTTGGTGGCTCAGGGGTGTTCTGATAGAGTGATCGCCAAACGCGTCGGCTTGAGTGAGGCTGGCGTTCGTAACAAATTGGTGCTGATCTTTAAGAAGTTAGCCGTTGCCGGGTTGCTTGATCGGCTCTTGTACGTTGGCGACAAACGAAGAAGAGCCTGTTAGCAGTTGTGGTGGCTGGTTCGTCTTAATCGTGGACGAATCAAGTCCACAATGTCTGGCCTGTTGCTGGCGGGCACATGCCCGGCAAAGTAGGCGTTTTAGAACCAGTTCTCGGCTGTGTGAGTAGGTACCCTAGTATGCTCCCTAACTTGAGGCCTGCTCGGCGCCCCCTGAGCAGGCATTTTTTTTGACTGGCGCCGTCCTTGGGCCTGATCACGCGACATTTGAACCGCTGCTCTCGCTGCCGTCTCTCTCCAGTTCTTCCCGATTCCAATTCCCCAGGATCGCGCCCGCCTCGTAAGTGCTCTGCATAAAATCAAGCAAATCCTGCTTCGGCGACGATGCTTGCCGCACGTCTTCATACATCAGCACGAACTCATGTAACTGAGGATGGTAAAAGGCCTTCTCTGGACGCACTCGACTCTTATCGAATCCCGCCGGCTCCGGCGCGGCATACGCATAAAATGCCGCGTCCTTGATGTCGCCGCCTCCCGGCCACCATCCCGCGCTGATCACTTCATGGGAATACGCCTCCCGCGTTATGACATCCGCTTCCTTGCGCGGCGGCGCACGACGGCCGGAGAACCGTGTCACCGCCAAATCGAAGCTTCCCCAGAAAAAATGTACGGGACTGTTCTTTCCAACGAATCCCGAACGGAATTCCTTGAAGACGGTGTCGGCCGCCGTCAGAACTTGCCAAAACCGGTTGGCGCACACCGGATCGTACGAAGCGTGCTGAACATCTTTTTCAAACGGGATCGGATCCGCCACCTCGGCCGGCATGGTCCAGATTTTTACTTCAATCCCGAGTGTGTGCAGCGCCGTCATGAACTCACGATAGAAGTCGGCCACGGATCGCGGAGCCAGAGGGATAGTTTTCTCCTGCCCGTCGTTGGTGGTGATCACCAGTTCATGGGTTCGGAAATCAAACTCAACCTCGAATATTCCGCGCGAGTAGGGAATTGGCGAGGTGGTCAACCCGCGAGCGCTGACGTAAAGTGGCACCTCCCACCAGTGGTTGATGACCGGTGTCAAAGCCAGCCGGACCTTACCCACAACCTGCGTCCACATATGCAGCGTGTCGCATGTATCCTTCCAGTCCGCCAGCGGCAAAGCTGGCCAAGATTCCCGCCGCTCCGTGAAATCATGCTGGCTCATTGCGCTCCGTACCTCCGAATGGAATGAAGACTAGTTGTGAGGGCAAGGTTTGAACCGCGCCGAAACCTACCTCCGAATGAGACGAAGACTACTCGGGAGGGCGCGGCTTCAGCCGTGCCGTAAACTTATCCAATTACGCGGGGCTTTAGCCCCTGAGGTGAAACTTTTGCGGCATCTCATCAGCGTCCCGTGCTCGCCTCAACCAGCTTCTCTATAGATGGGGCCACCATCAGCAGCAGTTGCGCCTTCGGCTTCTTCGCCTGCTGAATAATCGCGATTTGCGTATTTTTCCACGACTCTGGCGCCGTCTGCTTGTTTTCCAGGTAATCCATGGCCTGCAACCCCGCGGCCGCCACCGCCGACAAGTCCTGCGAGAGCGAAATAACTTCCTTCATCAAGAACGCATTCTGGGCTACCGGCTGGAGCTGCACTTGGTTCCCGCGCCACAGCATGAGCAGCGACCGTATTTTCGCCTTCGTCTCCGGAGTCGCTTTGCCCGCAAGCAAGCCGTCGATCATCAGCCCGAATTGCCGCGCTGTCTGGCTCTCCGGACGAGCCGCATCAACCAGGCGATTCAGTGGATCCAACACGGTAGCGGGCGTGGCCGCCAACTCTTCACGTTTATAGTCCTTCACCGGCTCCACCACATCGGCCAGCACGCGAAGTGCGGAGATGTCATCGCCTCCCGCGACGCGCCGCAGCATGGGTTCGTAATTGGTATTGTGAGTCAGACCCAGCAGTTCGAGTCTTTGTCCGACTACTTCCAACCTCTGGTACATCGAGGCAGGGTCATTGACGCTCTGCGGAGACCACAACCGCTCCGCAATTGCCGCCGCCCGCGGCCATATGCGCGAATCAATCGTATCCGGCGACGCATACTCCTCCCACATGCACGCCTCGCCTCCTAGAATGGCCTTCTGCTGCTCGGCCGTGAGATTCTGCGTCGCTCCGGTCATCGGATCGTTCGCATAATGCCGCCAGGCTGGCCACATCAAATCCAAATAGTACCCTTGCGACAAGATTCCGCGGAACCCCTGCGTGACCACCTCGGCCAGCGAGCCTTGTCCGCGCCATGATTGAATCACAATGTCTTTCGGCAGCTCCGGCTTCAGAATCTCGTCCCAACCTTCCATCACCTTGCCGTGCTTGCTGACGATTTCCTGCACATGCCGGTTAAAGTAGGCCTGCAGATCGGCGTCTGTCTTCAGTCCGCGCGCCCGCATAAATTCCTGGATCTTCGGATTCGCGTTCCATTGCTTTCCATTTACCTCGTCGCCGCCGATGTGAAAATATTTATCGGGAAAAAGCTTCGCCATCTCCCCGATGAACTCGTCCAGGAACTTGTACGTATGCTCCTGCGTGGGATCCATCGCGGGATCAAAAATTCCAAACTTGCGTTCGATCTCATACGGTCCCGGCCCGGCCGCCAGCTCCGGATATCCAGCGAACCATGCCGTACTGTGTCCCGGCATATCGAATTCCGGCACTACCCGGATGCCGCGCTCCCGCGCATACGCAATCAGCGCCCGCACCTCCTCCTGTGTGTAGTACAAACCGTCGGAACCATTCTCATGAAGCTTGGGCAATTTCTTACTCTCGATGCGGAAGCCCTGGTCGTCCGACAAGTGCCAGTGGAAGACATTCATCTTCACCGCCGCCATGCCGTCGAGATTGCGCTCAAGTACCCCGATGGGAATGAAGTGCCGGCTGACGTCGATCATCAAACCGCGCCAGGGAGAACGCGGCTGGTCGTCAATCGAAATCGCGGTGACGGTGAATCCCTCCGGACCGCCCTCGACCAATTGAAGAAACGTCTGCAGCCCGCGCATCGCCCCTAAGGAGGTCGGGGCGTCGAGTTTCGCCCCCGAACTGGTCACCACAAGCTTGTAACTTTCATCTTCGCCCAGTTCCTGCACTTCTTTGCCGGCCTGCTCAGGGTGGATCACGAGCGTTGCGCTTGCCGGATCTGTGATCCTGCCATCCAGAGCAACCCATCCCAATTGTCTGCGCAAGTCATTCAGGAATCTGTCGATTGCATGCTCCAGTCGCGGATCTCTAACTCCCGTAATCGCGACCGAGAATGACGGTTGCAGGACCAGTTGCCCGGATCCCATCTGCACCTTCGCCGGCATCGGCATAAGATTAAGTGACTGTGCCGGCGCTTGGACTCCGAACATTCCCAACATCGTTAGGACTACAAGAAGAGTTCGCACGATTGTTGATCCCCAAGTTGTAAAAGCCGAGCCGCTTTGTTTCCACGTCAGCTCGGTTTGAAAAGCGCAGCTTTAGCTGCGTCCGACACCCCCACCAACTTGTCATTCCGAGACACACCGCCCGCCTAGCTACGCGAGGAAGGCGTCAGCGAGGAATCTGCTTTGTTCATGTTTTTCTCGGCTTGTCTCCATCTGTCGCAAACCCGTCGCATGTAAGAGCTTCACCGGCAAATTCGTTGACCAGCATACCAGTTCGTTTTCTGTAAGCCAGCGCACATACCCGCTCGGAGTTGGCCGCAGGAGAAACTCCAGCAGGAGGTCACGCTGGAGGTCAGGGATCAAGGCTAAGGAGTTCCCACCGACGCGCTGGGCGTCTCAGCACTTACCAAACCCGGCGTTGGAATCCAGGGAATGCGCGAACGCGTCCGGCAACTCGGAGGGCAACTCAACGTCTCGTCCAACGGAAATGGCACCGTCGTGACCGCCTCTCTACCTTTACAGAATGCGATGGCCCAACCCGCAGCCGGACTCGACGCGAGCTCTTAATCGCAGCCACCGGCGTCCTCACTTGTCGCTCTCTTGCATCTTTTCGGTTAGAACCTGCACAACATATGCAACAAATTGCAGTCTGGCCTGTAAAGCAGTGTTTGTGCGCCAAAACGCTATTTTCCAATTGACTTTTCCACAGCTACATAGATACTGGCGCCTGGCAAATAAGTCTCCTTGGCCCTGCTGTCTGGCCTTTTCGCAAAATTCACTTCGTCTAAAGTCAGGAGCGTAAGCTGTGAAACTCTCGATCCTTCGCGTTCTGCTCGTCGGCATCGCCGTTAGCATGTTTGTTGTGGCCGCTCGTGCCGACTCTATCGCCGACCCCACAATCATCATCCGTGACCCGGCCTGTCCGTCGACCTGCATGAGTGTCGGTACCAGCTTCACATTTGGTACGCCGAGCAGCGGAATTGGCACGCTTTTCTTTAACAACGGATCCGGTGTCAACTGGTTCAATCTGTCGCTTACTGAGTCCGGTGTTGCGGCCAATCTCATCACTTGCGTCACTGATGCTTTTGCGAACTGCACTGTCACCACGGTGAACAATGTGACTACCATCTTTCTTTCGGGCGTAGGTTCTGGCTTCGCGGGAATCGGCGCGGGTCAAAACTTCTCGATTGTGTTCGGTTGCACGTCCGGAACATGCGATCCCTGGCCCGGCGATTTGGATTTCACCGCTCACGCCAATGTGCCGGAACCGGCAACCATGGCGCTGCTGGCCACCGGCATCGGAGTCCTGGTGACCCGGCGCAAACTGGGGAAAAAGATTCGCGCTTAGTTTTTCTTGTTGTATTGGTTGACGAGTTGTGAGAAGGCTGCGAGTCCCTTGAGCTTGTCCATCTCCGGATCATTCTGGGCCTCCTCAGGGGAGTAGCCCTTTTGGAAGGCGGTCCGCAGAGCGCTGATCGCTTGCGCCTGCTTGCCCGCAATGGCGTATACCTGCGCCTCGGAGTACATCAACTGCACGTCGGATGAGTCAATCGACCGCGCCTGCCGTATGTACTGCATCGCTTGTTCCGCTTCGCCCTTTTTTGCGTAGTACAGCGCGAGAAATCCGGTGGTGCTGGCCGACTTCGGATTCACCTGCAGTGCCTGGTACGCCAGCTTGATCGCCGCGTCGTACGCCATCGACGCATCTTGCGGGCGCCCCGCCCACCGGTATGCATCGGCAAGGTTGCCCATTAACTGCTCGTCCTTCGGACTCAATTGCACTGCTTTCTCAAACATCTTCACTGCATCGGGATATCGCTTCACAAAGAAATAGGCGAAGCCTAGATTGGAGTAGTTTCCTCCGTCCGGCCTGTGTTCCGCCGCTTTCTCCAGGGAAGGAATGGCTTGCAGGTAGCTGCCTTGTCGCAGATACACCGCCGCGATATTTTCATAGCCCACAGGATTGTCGGAAGCTATCTCGGTGACACGCTGATATTCACGCAGCGCTTTCTCGCTATCGCCGGTGCGCAAATAGCCGCCCCCCAGCTTGTTATGGTTCGCCCAATAGTAAGGATTCGCCGCTACCGCCGCCTGAAATGCGGCAATGGCCTCCGGCTTGTGCCCGCTTGCCAGGTAAGCATCTCCCAGCCGCGCATTTGCCTCATCTGAGTTGGGAGCCAGCTTCAGTGCGCTCTTCAATTCCTCAATGGCCTCCGCCGTCTTTCCGGTCGCGTTGTACGCGCTGCCCAGCGCAAGATGCACCTCCGGCAGATTGGGATTCAGTCCTGCTGCCTGTCGCGCCGCCATCAGAGCCTTCTGCGCATAGATCGGGTCTTTTCCGTCCTTGTACATGCGCAGGTTTGCATCCGCCAATCCGGTGTAGGCCAGCGCGAAATTCGGATCCTGCTTCAGCGCGCTTTCCAACAACTGGATCGCAGCTTTCGTGTCCGCCGTTTCCTGGCTGCCCCGCAGCGTATTCCGTCCTTTCAGATAAAGGTCGTAAGCCGTCATGTTTTCCGTAGGATGGATCCCGCTCCGTGCCAACTCGTCGGCAGAGGGTTTCAGTTCCATCGCTTCCACAACGTTCGCGTAGATCTGGTCTTCCATGGTGAGCAGATCGCGCGGCACGCCGGAGAAGTCCTTGCTCCAGACCCGTTTCCCGCTCGATACGTCGTCCAGATTGAGAGTTACGAGGAACCGATCCGAATTACCTTGAACGGTGCCCTGCAACACCAGGTTCACTCCCAGTACGCGCGCAATATCAACGATAGGACTGTCCTTCGCCGCTGCCTTCTCCACCGCGCTTGAAGAAGCTATATGCACTTCGTGCAACCGAAACATCTTGGTTGCCAGGGCCTCTACCAATCCATCCGACACATATTGCAGCGACTTGTCGTCGCCAATCACCTTCAACGGCAGCACCGCCACATACTTTCCCTGTACCAGAGCAGGAATCCCACGCACCCCCGGCACCGATTGACTTGAATGGAATATCAGATTGCGAATCTGCGGAACCGCCAGCAGAGCCAGCGCCAGAATCGCAACTGCTCCGCCCAAAAGCCATCCTCGCTTCTCTGGCAGCGAAATCTGCAGGGTACGTGAAGCGGGTGAAGGAGAGAACTTCTCCAAAGCTGCCGGACTGATATGAGGATTGGCTTGCCAGGCCTCGAGCGCGTGCATCAGTTCCTGCGCACTGCGATAGCGACGGTTCGGATCGCGCTCCAGGCACTTACTCACAATAAAGCCCAGCGATTTCGGAACCGTGTTGTCCACATCCGAAACCAATGGCGCCGCTGATTTCGTACGCATCACCAGGCTGGCCACACCGGTATCAGCTTTGTACGGGACCTTGCCGGTAAGCAACTCGTAAAAGATCAGCCCTACTGCGAACAGGTCAGAACGGGGATCGAGTTCACCGCCCAGCGCCTGTTCGGGAGACATATACTCCAGCGTCCCTACCAGCGCCCCGGTCTGCGTCATGCCCGGATTTTCCAGCGAGCGCGCCAGCCCGAAGTCCATCACCACAATGCGTCCATGCACATCCTGCATGACGTTTTGCGGTTTCAGGTCGCGATGAATCACTCCTTCTGCGTGCGCCGCTTCCAACGCGTGACATATCTGCTGGATAATTTCGGCCGCTTCCGCGGGCGAAAGCTTGCCGTGGCGGCGAAGGAGATTTCGCAAGTCCTCGCCCTCCACGTACTCCATGGTGATGAACCTGACGCCCTCTGCCTCGCCAAGGTCATAGATGCGAATCACGTTCTTATGCGTAACGTTCCGCGCGAGGATCAGTTCCTGCTTGAACCGTTGCAGAATGCCGGAATCGCCCGCCAGCTCCGGCCGGATTACCTTCAACGCAATCACGCGCTCCAGTTCCAGGTCGCGAGCCTGGTAGACCGCACCCATGCCGCCTTCGCCCAGGACTCGCAAGATTCTGTAGCGCCCGCCCAGAATTGTTCCCGTCTGCAGATGCTGCACGCTGGCTCCATAAGGTGTAGGGGAAGCCGCCCCCGACCCTGGAGTGAGTGGCAGAGGGCTGGAATGCACAAGCGTTGGCGCGTCGGAAGGATCGGATATGGGTGGCGGAGTCTTGGCCGCCGTCCCTACGTTTGCCCCGGGAGTTCTTGACGGACTTCCGTCATCGAAACGCGGCGAAATTTTGCCGTATTCGTCCATCGCTTCACCCCAGAAAATGTCGGGTCCACCCACACCAGACGAGCCAACTGAGCCGTTTGGGAACGGCAGCTCCGGAGGGAGACCTGAAGTATATAACGAATCTAGCCCGCTATCGAATGGTGATTCCGCGAGGAAAAACGTTTCGGCAAGGGTAGCCAGAACTGACAAATTTGAGGGAACTTCCGAGACTGGTATCTAACACCTGGGAACTGACAACTGAGAACTGAGAACCGCGAACTGAGAACTAGCTTGTAGCCACCGCCAACTGCTCACTGATCTGTACACACCGATCCAACTCTACATCCCAGATGTACGGTTCAGACGGCAAACACTCCAGCCCGATTTCGCCCTGACGATCAGTGCCGAGCTTTCCCACCCAAACCACGCGGAATTGCGCTTTATCCTCGCCGAACTGGACGTCCAGGATCTCCCCCGGCCGAATCATCTGCTGCACCCCCTGCAACACCGCGCCTCCGGCGCTGATGTTCTTCACTCTGGCCAATTGAATAAAGGGAAAAGCATGCGCATCCAGGCCCCAAACACGCACCGGAAAGTAAGCTGCAACGCGAGTACTTTGGCGTCTGTCCATAGTGGTTTGACGACTGGTTGTGGATGGTATGTCAGACCGCGAGGGAAGAAAACTTACGCCGGTTATAGCTGCTGGATGCCCAAAGTTACCCGAGGTAATCCACTGTATTTGCAGGAAAAAGAGGGGATTTATTCATAGTGAAAGACGATTTGCTCTCTGATTTGCCGTGCCTAGTCCATATCGCCTAACGAACACGCCCCCGGACCGCGCGGATCTCCACAACTGCCACACGGTCCGGCAGCGGCCCGCGTCGGGGCAGACGATCCTTTCGCCGCCACCGCAAAAACCGACAACTGAGGTGCCAATTTCTTGCTGTGACACTTAGGACACTCCGCCTTCTCGCTGCCATACACCAGGGCTTCAAACTCGTGATCGCATTCCTTGCAGATGTACTCAAATATAGGCATCGTCAACTCCGTTCAAGCTGCATCCATTTAAAATCAAGTGTGCTGATTTCGCAATCCAAGTCGCAGCTCGAGCCGCCTGGCTTCGTCCCCCGCCGCGGCTTGAGCGGAGGCCACCGCCAGACCCTGGCCAGCTTTTTTCTTCTCCGCCATATCGCCCTTCCAAAGCACGAACATCGCCTTGTAGAAGTCGAGCCCGGCATCAAGCTGCTCTGTCATTGCCACTGGCAGCAAAATCGCCAGCAGGCATTGACCGTCATTGTGGTCCACGGCCTGGAAGGTTCAAGCGATTCGCAATACATGCTCGGCATTGCTCACAAAGGACTCGCCGCCGGCATGAACGTGGTTCGTGTCAATCAGCGCAACTGCGGAGGCACCGACGATCTCGCCCCTACGCTCTACCACTCAGGCCTGTCCAGCGATGTCGCCGCTGTCGCCCGAGCGCTCGTTGAGCAAGAGCACATTTCGCGCTTCGCTCTCGCCGGATTCTCCATGGGAGGCAATCTCGTCCTCAAATGCGCCGGCGAATGGAGTAGGGAAGCGCCGCCTCAATTTCGCGCCGTCGCCGCCGTGTGCCCCGCAGTCGACCTCGCCGCCTCCGCCGACGCCCTGCACGAGCCCGCCAACCGCCTTTACGAGCTCTACTTCATCTGGAAACTTCGCCGCCGCCTGCAAGCGAAAGCCCGCCACTTTCCCGGCATCTTTGATAGCTCCCGTCTCAAAGGCATTTTCAGCCTCCGCGATTTCGACGACCGCATCACTGCCCACTACTGCGGATTCAACGGCGCTGTCGACTACTACGCCCGCGCCGCGGCCACCAACGTCATCGACCGCATTTCTGCGCCCACGCTCATTCTTCACGCCGCCAACGATCCCTTTATCCGCATCCTGCCCGAAACCCGGGCCAGGATTCTCGCTAATCCCAACATCCGCTTCAGAGAATCGCAAGACGGTGGACACTGCTCCTTCCTCTCCCCGCGTGACGGAGACGACGGCCATTGGGCTGAAACCCAAGTCGTCAATTTCCTCAAGCAATTCGCCGCCGCATAACGGACTGCTGGTTTACCGCATTCTCGTCTCTCAGCTCTGTTCGCCGAATCCCCGTCCTTGTCTCTCCGCTCTTTGGAGAGACAGAGCCTCCCCTGAGCGAAGCCGAAGGGGCGGGGATCTTGCTCATCGGACCACCCAACGTCCAACCGCCCACTGCTTTACAATCACCAGGGATATAAATAATGAAGACGCGCTACAAGCTCATCGTTCTTGCGTTTACCGTGACGCTGGCGCTTCTTCTTCACGCCGAGCCCATCGCGCAACTTCATCCCACGGACTACGTCAACGACTTCGCCGGTGTCCTCAGCAAAACCACCATCGACCAGCTCGACGACATTTGCCGCCAGACCGATCAGAAAGCCCACGCGCAGATCGCGATCGTCACCATAAAGTCCCTCGACGGCTCCGACATCGAAAGCTACGCGGTCGAACTGTTCAAGAAGTGGGGCATCGGAGACAAAGCCAGCAACCGCGGCGTACTCATCCTGCTCGCCGTCCAGGACCGCCGCTACCGCATAGAAGTCGGTTACGGACTCGAACCCATCCTCCCTGACGGCAAAGTCGGAGGCTTCGGCCGCGAAGCCGTGCCGCTGCTGAAAAAAGGTGACTACAACGGCGCGGTCACGCTGCTCACGCTCCGCGTGGCCCAAACCATCGCGCAAGATGCGGGCATTACCCTCAACACGTCGATCAATGCTCCGCCGCCCGGGCAGTCGGACAACGATTGGGGACCAAACGCCGGACACATTTTCCTGGTCATCATCCTGATTCTGCTTTTCCTGTTCACTCCGCTGCGCCGCCTCTTGTTCTGGTGGCTGCTGCTCGGCGGCGGAGGTGGCTACCGCGGAGGCGGGGGCTGGGGCGGCGGAGGTTTCGGAGGTGGTGGTGGCGGCTTCGGTGGTTTTGGCGGAGGCGGCTCTGGAGGCGGAGGCGCAAGTGGAAGCTGGTAAGAATTTTCAGTTCCTCTCCCTCGCAGATGGATTCTGCGGCGACTACACGGGAGACCACATGTGACGAACACTGGCACATTGCAACTCACTACCCCGACTGACCCCGAGATCGCGATGACACGCGTCTTCGATGCTCCTCGCCGCCTGCTCTTCGACGCTCACACCAAGCCCGAACTGGTCAAGCGGTGGTTACTCGGACCAGATGGCTGGTCAATGCCGGTCTGCGACATCGATCTCAGGGTCGGGGGCGCCTACCGTTACGTGTGGCGCCGTGACAGTGACGGCACCGAGATGGGCATGGGCGGCGTCTATCGCGAGATCGCGGCGCCGGAGCGGCTCGTCGCCACTGAAAAGTTCGACGATCCTTGGTATCCAGGCGAAGCGGTGGACACGACCGTCCTCGTCGAGCAGGACGGCAAGACCACGCTCACGCTCACAGTGCGCTACGAGTCTCAGGAGATTCGCGACGCTGTCCTCAACTCTGACATGAAAAGAGGCGTGGCCGACAGCTACGACAGGCTGGCGAAACTGTTGGCGTCGATGACATGAAGTAGCGCCGGCATCTTGCCGGCCACATGGAACGTACGTACCGACCGTTAGCCGCGGAGCGGCGCCAAGATTATAAGCCCACGGCGTAAGCCGTGGGTAGACGTAAAGCGTGACCGAGCCCCGTAGGGGCGGCAGAGTAGTTCTAAAACGTATTCCTTAGCCCGTTTTTGGCCGGACCGGCGCTTTGAAGCTGCAATAAGCGACTAGAAATCGAGGGCCCTGGAATTTGTATCGCAACTCGAATGCTTGGAAGGCGAACACATCTGCCGTTAGCCGCGGAGCGGCGCCAAGATTAAAAGCCCACAGCGTAAGCCGTGGGTAAATGTGAAACATGACCGAGCCCCGTAGGCGCGGCACAGCCCCGGAGGTACTTGTGATTCCCGAACAACAACTCAACGACTTCGTCACCCGACTCCGCCAATCCGCCGGAGACAACTTGGAATCCATCATCCTCTACGGCTCCGCCGCCACCGCGGAATTCGTCCCCGACCACTCCGACGTCAATCTTCTCTGCCTGCTCCGCGACACTTCTTACCAATCTCTCACCGCAATCGCCCCTGCGGTGAAATGGTGGAACGGCAAAAAGCAGCCCGCCCCTCTCATCCTTACCCGCGGAGAACTCGAACACTCCGCCGACGTCTTCGCCATCGAATTCACCGACATGCTGCAGAGCCATCGCGTGCTCTACGGCAGCGATCCCGTCGCCAACCTGAAAATTCCCATGCAAATGCACCGCGCTCAGGTGGAATACGAGCTGCGCGAGAAAACCATCCTGCTGCGCCAGCATCTCCTTCTGGCCGCCGGCAACGAAAAACATCTCTGGCAATTGCTGCTCGATTCCGTCTCCGCCTTCGCCACCTTATTTAGGCATGCGCTTATTGCACTAGGCGAGCCCGCCCCGCAATTCAAGCGGGACGCAGTCGAGCACCTGGCCGCGCGCATCCCATTCGACGCCACCGCTTTCCTCGAAATCCTCGACATCCGCCATGGCAGGCGTGATCGCAAACAACTCGACGTTTCAGATGTAGTCGCCCGCTACCTGGCGGCGGTTGAGCGCGTAACCGCCGCCGTGGATGCTATGCTGGACAGTTCCCGTCCGGCCGGTTCGTAACCAATCCGGAACCCAGGAGAATCCTATGGGCAAATTTCTCATCGTCATCGCCGTTATCGCGGTCCTCGCGCTCGTGGTCTTCGGCCAGTACGTCAGCGTGCGCAACACGCTCGTGGCCAAGAACGAAGCGGTGAAGTCCGCATGGTCGCAGGTGGACGTCGTCCTCCAGCGCCGCGCCGACCTCATCCCCAACTTGGTCGAGACGGTGAAGGGAATCACGCAACAGGAACAGGCTGTCTTCGGCGAGATCGCCCGCGCTCGCTCCACGCTGCTTTCCGCCGCGCCGCCCGCGGATAAGATTCGCGCCAACCAGCAACTCGACAGCGCCCTCGGACGCCTGCTCGCCATCGTCGAAAATTATCCGCAGTTGCGCTCCAGCGAAAACTTCCTGCGCCTGCAGGACGAGCTGGCCGGAACCGAAAACCGCATCGCCGTCGAGCGCAAGCGCTATAACGACACGCTTCAGGACTACAACACCTACATCCAGCAATTTCCCAATAATATCTTCGCGAAGTGGGCCGGCTTCAAACCCAACGACGCGTACTTTGCTGCCTCCGAGGGCTCACGCCAGGTGCCCAGGGTGAACTTTGGGACTCCCAACCAGCAGCAGGCGCCGCAACCCGCGCCAGCGAGGTAAATAGCGTTGGATTGTCATCCTGAGCGAAGTGGGATGGTTCTTTAAGAACCATCCTGCGCAGTCGAAGGACCCCGTATTCCTCAGTAGCCGCACGAACCCGTCATGGAATTTCGGCCACACACCCGTTCTCTTAATTACTAATTTTGTCATCCTCAGCGGCTTTGCCGAGCCGACAGGCAAGCCCCGAGCGAAGCCGAGGGGGAAGGACCTGCTGCTTCTTATTGAGTGGCGCGGGCTGCCCTCGCCCGCGAAAGCCTTGCTTCTGGGAACAGCGGACTTGGGAAGGGCCCGGCTTCAGCTGTGCCGCCTAGGCCAATTAACATGGGGCCTTTAGCCCCTGAGGTTTGACATTGTGGAATTCGTGAAACCGGCCCTCCTGTAACGCTATTGTTTGCAATGGCCAAGGGGGAGAGGTACTGCTCATTTAAGGGTGCCATTGTTTAGTCTAAGAAAGTGGTATAGCCTCGGCCAATGACGACCCCCGTCCGGTTACGCATTCGCAGCCTCGAAGATCGCCGGAACGTTCTCAATCATGAGATTCTGGAACATCACCTTGGCCGCGAGGACCGCAACCGGGTTGAAGCCGAAATTCGCGCCGCCACCATGGCTGTTTACCATTACCGTTCCGCCGCTAAGAGCGAGAAGTCTGTCCTGCTCCCACCGCCCCAGTAACATCACTTTTTCCGAACTGGCTGCCATGGACGCCGATTTCGCCGTCGAACTCGGACCTGATGACGCCACCCTCGAGTTCCCCTGGCCGCCCGAAGCCGGGCTCCGCTACTACGATCTCAGGCGGCATCCGGATCTCATCGCGCAGGTGGAAGAGGCGCAGCGGGTGCCGGAATTGCGCGAGTTTCTGATGGCGATGAACTCGCCGGACCGAGTTTTTGAGACCGCCAAGTGCGACGCGTGGTCTACCACCGAACTGAATCCCGAGGAAGAGATTTTCGGCGCGCAATGGAAGTTCGGATCGTATGTCGATCTGCTTTCTTCCGATCCGCGGACGCGCTCTTCCTTCCCCGCACACGAACAATTCGTGAAGCAATTGACGGCGATGCTGAAGCGTGCGCCCGACCTGCCCTCGTCAGCGGAGTTCATCGTCCGCCGATGTTATCTCGCCAGCTACAAAGAGCCTGACGAACCGATGGCAGACAAGGGCAGTGCGGGCACTGGGGTGCCCCATTTCTCGCCGCCTTTGCGAGAAGTGGGGATTTGCGGCAGTAATCAAGGACTGATGGGCAGCACGGACACTGGGGTGCCCCATTTCTCGCCGCCTTTGCGAGAAGTGCGGATTTGCGGCAGCGACCAAGAACCGAAGAGAGGCACAGGCGTCGCCGCTCGTACAGAGGGCTTCTACATCACTTTCTATCTATTCGGCTACGGAGACGACGAAGCGCAAGCGCATCGGCAGTGGGGAGTCGGATTGAAGCTGGTACAGAACGCGATAAAGCAAGCCGGGAATTTACGATTTACGATTGATTGACCATTTACGACGACTGACGATCAAAACTCGCACGATTGTCATCCCGAACAGAGCGAGGAATCTGCATTTCGCACCAATAAGAGTCGTGGCATATCGCGGTTCTTTGGTCTTTGGTGTTCAATTCTGCAATCTGCAATCAAAAATCTTCAATTTTCTGCGGCCGTCGCAGCCACTCGAACAATTCAGCCCCGCGTCATTTCAACTTCGTCCGCAGCACCGACAGCACCAGCATGGAAAGAAAAATCGCCAGCAATCCTAAAGATGCGGTCTGAATGCTGTTGGCGCGCTTCGTCAGAATGGAGAATCGTCCGTAGACGAATTCGATGTGGACCCAGTACACCAGCAACGACGTCTGTCCCAATTGGATCAGCGGACTGAATCCCCACCGACCCAATCCCCATCGGCACCACGCATACACCGCCGACAGAATCGCCAGCAGCAATCCCACGCGAATCAGAAAGAAGTTCGGGCTGGTGTGCCAGAAATCGTACACGGAATAAAGTTGCCACGGACGCGTATCCAGCCAGCGCGCAAGATATATCAATGCGATGCCCGCGATGCACGCTCCGATGAATGTCCGCGCCTGCCGTTCCCGCGCCCAGTCACTCAGCAGGAGAAATCCCACGGCGAGTCCCGCGAACGCAAACGCCGTCCATGGGAAAATCGGGAACAGCCACGGCTGCGGCGCGTCCAGATTGTGCACGCCGTTGATGTAGGACTCCAGCGGCCAGGGAAGCCAGCGCGGACGCCACGTTGTCCACAACAACGGCGTGACCAGGGAAATCCCGACAGCAGTCAATATCGCCGCTCCTATCAACCTTGCTCGCCACCGCGTACTGCGCGCCACTTCCGAACCAGTGCTCCGCGAAGCGATCCAGCACACGATCCCCATCAGCATCATCGAGACTCCGATGGTATTCAGCACATCCACGCGCAGCAGATCCGTCCAAGGCACCCACGGGAATGCGATGAAGTATTCCTGCATGCGGAACAGTAACCCGAGACCGAAGATCTCCGCGCCGCGACGAATCGTCGTGCGCGCGATCTGGTCGACCGGAACATTCTTCTGCCGGAGCTTGTCGGTGATCAGCGCGAACGAGATTCCGGCAAGGAACAGAAATAGCGGTGCAGGTAGCGTGCCTCCCAACTGCGACCACATAAAGAAGGTGGACTTGCGCGCCTCGCCGCCGAGCCATGAGTCGTAGCAGTGCGTCTGGAACATCAGGACGCAGGCCAAGCCGCGCATCCAATCGATGTAGGCGAGCCGCGAGAGATTGGCCATTCGGGAAGAAGTATAGAAGCTTTAAACTACGAGCTGGTAGCTACTAGCGCACGGGCGAGGACGCCCGTGCCTCCCCTCACCCAGATTGTCATTCCGAGCGGAGCGAGGAATCTGCTTTGCCATCACGGCGAAAAGCAGAGTCCTAGGCCAACGGCAAATCAGCAATCAGCAATCAGCAATCAGCAACCAGCACCTAGACGTATGGGTAGTCCGATCACAACTCGATTGCGCTTGGAAGGTGAACGCATCTACCGACAGCTAGCCGCGGAGCGGCGATAAGATTTAAAGCCCACGGCGTGAGCCGTGGGTAAACATGGAACATGACCGAGCCCCGTAGGGGCGGCAGAGTAGTTCTAAAACGTGAGGGTAGTCCGATCACAACTCGATCACGCTTGGAAGGACGTATCTACCGACAGCTAGCCGCGGAGCGGCGATAAGATTTAAAGCCCACGGCGTGAGCCGTGGGTAAACATGGAACGTGACCGAGCCCCGTAGGGGCGGCAGAGTAGTTCTAAAACGTGAGGGTATCCGTATCACACAAGCAGCAATCGGCCCCTAGCACTTAGCCCTGACGTGCATTGCAGGTAAGCGCCACTGCTCCTTGCTGGCCAATGGCTAATTGCTAATTGCTAATTGCCAGCTGCTAGCAGCTGATTTGCACTCAGCTACTGTGGCTCTCGCAGCTCCGCTCCAATCGCTCCTCCACTCACCACCAATTCGACGCGCCGGTTCTGCTGGCGTCCAGCGGCGGTTTCATTGGACGCGATGGGATTGCCTTCCCCGTGTCCCTGCGCCGTGATGGAAGCTGCGGGAACTCCCTGTTGAGAAAGATAGCTGCGCACCGTTTCCGCGCGCTGCTCTGAGAGTTGCTGGTTGAACGTCGGCGTGCCCGTGCTGTCGGTGTATCCGTCAACCTGAACTTTGATGTCGGGATAGGAGATGAGAATGCCGGCAACTTTTGCGAGACGCTCACGCGCAGCGGGTTTCAGATCCGCCTTGCCGGTGTCGAACAGCACATCGGGCATACTGACGATCAGCCCGCGAGCCGTGTCCCTGGTTTCGAGCACCTGGTTCAACTGCGCCAACATGCGGGCGCGCGCTTCCGCAGCTTGCTGCTGTACCTGCTGCGTCTGCTGCTGAGCCTGTTGCGCCTGGAGTTGCGCCTGCTGTGCCTGTTGTTGCGCCTGCTGGGCTTGCTGTGCGGCTTGCTGCTGCGCAGCTTCGGCCTGAACGCGTTGCTGGGCTTCCTGTTGTGCCTGCTGACGGGCCTGCTCGGCGGCGGCTTGTGCCTGCGCGGCTTGCTGGGCAGTGGCTTGTTGCTGAGCTTCTACCGCCTGACGCTGCGCTTCCGCAGTTTGCCGCTGCGCGGCTTCGAGTTGCGCTTGTTGCTGTGCCTGCTGTGATTGCTGCTGGGCTTGATACGCGTCCGCCTGAGCTTTCTCGGCCTGGCTGCGCGCCTCAGCAGTGCGACGGGCCTGGTCTTCGCGCTCGCGATTCAGACGCGCCTGTTCTTCCGCCTTCAAAGCCGTCACCCGCGCGGTCTCTGCGGACTGCACAGCCTCACGGGCGACAGTGTCGATCGCATTCGTGCCTTGTTTGCGTTTGTAGTAATCCTCAGCTTTGTCGAGCAGTTCCTTGGCGTTCTGGAAGGCGGACGCAGCGTATTCATCCGCGTTCGCGCTCTTGGCGATGCGGACCGCGTTGCGGGCTTCGAGCAGGCTGAGCGGGACGTGCTTGTCCATGCCATATACCGGCGTTTGCACCGGCTCGACTTGCTCCGCATAGGCTGCGCGGGGAATGAGTTCGTAATTGACATCGACAGTGCGAGCAAAACCCTTGGTGTCTTTGCCGATCACATTCTCGGCGACAACTTCATCACCCGGCTGCGAGACCGCATAATAAGGTTCCGCAGTGACCACCAGCGCGAATGCCTGCATGGGCGCAGCGGTTTTGATGGAAGCCTTACCATCTTTCACCACCAGTTCGCCGATATTCGACGGACGTCCGTCGGGACTGATCGCCCATAAAACATAAGTGAGATACGTGAGGTCGATGCTGTTGGCTGGCTTCAAATTGTTCAGGTGAGCTTCAATCTCGGTTCTGCCGGTTCGGGTTTTCACCTCGGCGTCGCCCGTGGCCTCAGGCATCAGCGAAGTGCCTTTGAGTTCAATTCTGCTGGTGCTGCCCTGCTTGTAATCTACGGCCTTAGTGCTGTGAGGGACGAGCTGCACTGGCTGCGGAATGGGACGCTCGCGCTCGCCCAGAGTCGGGCTGGGACTTTGGTCCTGGGTAGAAGACAAACTCTGGTCTTGCCGTGCCAGCGCCGGCAGAGCTAGGGCAAGCGTGACAATGACAAGTGTGCCAATAAAAAGAAGGGAAGTGAGTGCTGCTCGAAAAGATTTCATGATGACCTCCGTGACGCGCCCCCGTCTTCGTTCTTGTTGTTGCGGACCTGGCAATCCCGCTGCGTGGTTCGATGGCCAATGCCTGGTTCGATTGCCCCGGGTGGATCGAGACAGACGGTCAGAATTCTCCACCCTTGGCTGTCGTCGTTATCTTACTTCCGAAACAATACGTAATCGATCAGGCGTTTAAGGTAGGTAGCGGAATAATTTACCGAATAAGCAGAGCTGCTTGTGGAGGTGAGACACGGATTGAGACACGGATTGGGGCACGGATTGGGACACGGATTGGGACACGGATTGGGGCACGATCTACCGAAGACCGCTAGCCGCGGAGCGGCGTTAGATTAGAAGCCCACGGCGTAAGCCGTGGGTAGACGTGTAGCGCGACCGAGCCCCGTAGGGGCGGCAGAGTCGTTCTAAAACGTGAGGGTAGTCCATATCACACAAGCAGCAATCACCCGCTAGCAACCCGCAACTAGACCGTCTGGGTATGGGCACAGATAATGACAGATTGTGAGTTGCTGCTCGCCCTCAGGCGCTGAAACGAGCTCTGGATTATGGTGCGAATTCCGCTGACCTGAAAATCCTAGGCTGCGGTTGTTCCCGCAGGTGTGGTTTGTCCAGGACCAGCGCGAGACAACATCGTTAGAAGTCGAACTGTTTCGAAAAATCGGGGGGTGTCTCGCCTGATGCAGGCAAGCAGCTGCCGAAGTAAAATAGATTCAGCACTGCTCGCGGGGCCCGTAGCTCAAGTGGATAGAGCATCGGATTTCTAATCCGAGGGTTGCAGGTTCAAGTCCTGCCGGGCCTACCACTCCTCACACAATCCGCCCGGTCGGAACGCATCACGGCCTCGCTGAAGCGGCTCAAGGCGAAGGGGGTCAGGTTGGGGCGACCACGGGTGAGTGACTCAAGGGCGTCACGCACCACTCTGTGGCGGCGGGCGAAGGACAAGCGGTAGGCGTTCAACGTCTCACCGTCGTCGTCGTCCTATCGACGGCCTCCAGGTAGCGCCGTTTGCTGGCTGCGCATTGCGCTTTGAAGTCATACAGCGCCTCCACAACCTCTCCCACGCAGCGCAAGCAGGACTTTGCACCCATTGCAAGCACATTCACGAGCGTAAGGAAGAGGAACAGAATCACGAATGGTAGCAGATGAAACTTATCCGTGAACTGGAGAAGGGAGTCAGGAGCGGCGAGCAACACGAGAGCCTCGATTCTCGTCGCTGGTGTCGACGCAACCGGGACTGTGTTCCTCGGGGTACACTTCTTAATGGCTGGATACTGGGCATGACCGACACGTGCACCAGTTCTTCGTGTCGTCTTAGCAGGGCCCTTTTCTTCTCACCCGGTAGCGCTAGGTGAGGGCGATTCCCTTTGCTGGAAAAGAACTGTTCAAAAACAGTAACGCTTTTTTTGGTTGTGCCCGCTGAGCTTACTGCTCTGAGGCAACACTATTATGATGCCGGAACTCCGCCTGCAAGTCAAGGACGTGTCTAGCACCAGCAAATTGGGGCGCGAAGGAAAGGTTAGGATCATGCGGCGACCACGGGTGAAGCGCTTCGAGGGCTTCGACGTACCATCCTGTGGCGGCGGGCGAAGGAGAAGTAGGGAGGTACTCTGGGAATCGGGAACCATCCGTGCCAGCACTACAGTTTGTTCCGTATAGGACATAGCACCTGTTTCCCTCATCATAAGTGCGTGTCCCTGCTTCGTCGATTCTCACTGCTCGTCCCGAAGGACTGGCAGAAACGTCCCCTCATAGATCAGCATGAGCAAGAAGTAGAGCGCCGCTCCAACGATCCCCAGAATCGGATCATTCGCAGGTGGATCGACATGGCCGATGTCACGCTTCGCGCCGATGACGAGGAAGAAGAGGGTGCCTAGTTGCTCGCACCGGACTAGCGGCCAGCACCGCGCATCGATTTCGCCATCAGCAGCGTCGAGGGTCTTCCCTGAAGTTCCGCCTCTTCCACCGTACCCAGCACGTGTAGCGTTAGCCCAGCCGCTTCACAGGCCTTGACCGCGTCGTCATTAAGCAGAACGAACTGGAAGAAGTCGCCGAACCTCTTACAGAGAGCTTGGTGATCGGTCGGTTCCGTGGGATGGGAGACGCCAAGGATCAGCGCGTTGTAGGGTGACGGCTGGGGCAGCTCCATCCAGAACGGAAGGCCGCTAAGGTAGTCCTGCTGGGTAAGTCCTGCAACTGTGAACTTCATCGTCAGATTGTACAAAAGAACCTGCCTCAAATCGGCGAGGTGTTCGCCTTACCGCAATCAGTTTTCGCTCGGTAATCTGAGGGAGACCAGGTTTCGCCAGTCCGCTCTCTCCAAGAAAGTGCTTGACACAACACTTACTTGGAATGACAATTCCTGTATAGGGGTGAGACTATGGCCGGAACCTGCAAGGCGACAATCACTTTTGGGGATGTAAAAATAGTACTAGAAGGTCCAAGAGAATTCATTGATGAGCAGGTCGCGAAGTACGCTCTAGGTTCCAATACAAGCAAGGAAAATATCAAGAACTTGACAGAAGGAGGCGGACTGGCGAAACCTGGTCTCCCTCAGATTACCGAGCGAGAACTGATTGCGGAGAAGCAACCTCGAGGGCATCATGAAATCGTCGCCGTGTTGGCATTCTGCTTGACGGAAGCAGGCCAAGTCGACTTCGGAGAGGACGAAATCCGCCGCGCATACATCCGTGCGGCAGTGCGACCACCGAAGGTGATCGCGCAAGCGCTTCGAGATGCAAAGAACGTTCACGATTTCCTGGAGGCGGTGGGCAGGGGACGATATCGATTGTCACCTCACGGGGACCGTACCGTTCGGTTCGACCTCCCACGTCGCGGCGGTGAGGCATGAAATCCGAGTTGGAGTCCTTTATTGCCAAAGTTCCAGGCTTCGAACAGATGTCACTGCGGGAGCAGGTTGCATGTTTCGCGTTCTTCCTCACCGAAGTGGCTGGGGAGAAGTCTATAAGGCCGCAGCGGATTCGTGAGTGCTTCGAGCAGGCACGTCTCTCACCGCCTAGGAATATCTCGGACGTGATGGGGAAGTCAGGATACTTCGTCTCGACCGCGGCTGGCATGCAGCTTCAGCGGTTTAAGCAGCAGCAAATCCTTGAGATTCTCGGACGCGGTGATGGGTCTCAGGCAGAAGCGGCCGTCGCATCAACCCGCGATAAGACTCGACCGAATCCAGGAGCCACATCCGCACCCGTGGCTGAATCTGTGCCGGGGCTGAGTCGGAATGTAATGGTCGTGTACGGGCGTAATCAGCAGCTACGAGACAGCATGTTCGGCTTCCTCAGAGCTCTGGGATTAAACCCGATTGAGTGGAGTGAAGCAGTCAAAGCTACTGGAAAAGGATCACCCTACGTCGGAGAAATTCTCGACGCAGCGTTCGGGATGGCGCAGGCCATCGTGGTATTACTTACACCCGACGAGGAGGTACAACTTCGGGGCGAGCTCTGCGCGAATGAGGATGAGTTTCTGCGCGAGCACGGGTTCCAACCCCGTGCCAATGTCCTGATCGAAGCAGGGATGGCATTAGGCCGGGCAGAAGACAGGACTATTCTGGTGCAGGTCGGAGAGGTTCGCGCCGCGAGCGATCTGGAGGGGCGGCACATAGTACGACTAGACGATAGCGCCGAGAAGCGCAACGACCTTGCGCAAAGACTTAAGACTGCAGGATGTGAACCTGACACGAGCCGTCAGGACTGGTATCGAACAGGAAAGTTTAAGGTCACTGCTAAAGCAAGAGGGAGGACTAAGTGAGTATCGAAGAACTTAAGAAAAGATTCATAGTTGATGATGATGCCCTCAAAAGCAGACTTGAGGCAATTGCGACGAAGGCGTTGGATCGTTGCGTTCTGGATACCAAGGGCAATGTTCACTTCAACAATCCGAAGCTAAATCCCAGAGAGAAACTGCGGCTCACGTTAGCCGCTCGCGCGATTGGCGCTCAGATGGATAGCAAGTTCAAAGCCGAGGTCTCGGTGGAGGAGCTGTCCGTCAATTCGGGACTACCAAAAGACCAGGTCTATGCGCGTGCCGGAGAACTGGTGAAGCAGAAGCTTGCCACGTCACCAAAGCGTGGTTACTACGCGGCGATACCATACAAAGTTGAAGCGCTAATTGATTCTGTGCCGGCACCCAACTCCAAGATCAAGTCCTGACACACTGCCGTTGCCCGTTCATGGATTCAAGTATGATCAAGCTGCCTTCATAACATCTTCATAACATCTACGCTCAAATTTGCCCAAATATGCTCGCTGGAGCACCGCGCAAAGCCTATATTTCAATGGTTTTCAGCCTTGCCTCTCTAATCCGAGGGTTGCAGGTTCAAGTCCTGCCGGGCCTACCAGAGACCATACAGTTGACACTTTTTCAGGCCTCGGCTTCCATTTTCAATAATCCCTCTGCAAACCCTGCCTTGACCGACTTCCAGACCGGGCACATAATGCGCAGCACGGTTCCCGGGCTCTCGTTGTTGGTGACGACCTTACGTTAAGTCCCGGATTGAGAGAGGATCTGTGACCCTTCGCCGCATTCTTCTGATAATTGCAATACTCTCTCTCTGTACTCCGCTCGCCTTTGCGCAGTTGCAGTTGACGTACACAATTCTTGATGTTCCTGGTAACAGCGTGAGCACATATCTGACCGGAATCAACAACAATGGAGTGATTACCGGATACTATGGCGGGGCTACGACCTCTGCCAATTTCACTTGGGACAACGGGGTCTTCAGCTATTTCAATGTTCCCGGCGAAGTCTATTCCCAGGCAAACGGGATCAACGACTCCAATCAAGTGGTCGGATACTATTCGCCGGACGGCACCGTTCGCATTGGTTTCACCTACGACGGCGTGAACTTTACCTACTTTCAATATCCAGGTGCTCTATATACGCAGCCCTACGGAATCAACAATGCTGGCCTCATCGTCGGAGCCGAAGAGCCGGAGGGTGGTGTTTGGACGGGGCTGCTCTTCGATGGGACGACATTCCGTACATTCAGAAAAGGTTCTGATTACGTCTTTGCCAACGGAGTGAATAACCTGGGAGATGTCGTGGGCGCGTCTGTGGAGTCCTCCGTGACCCAGGGTTTCATTCGCAGCAAGGGAAAAACTACAATCATCTCGTATCCAGGCGCGGTCCTTACATCAGCTAACGGCATTACCGACAATCGCATTATTGCCGGGAATTACTACCTCAGTACAGACTCCAGTTGCTTTGTACTGAAAAACGGAAAGTTCAAGACGTTTTCCATCCCGAATGTCAAGGACACGTTCTGCATTGCCATTAACAATTCCGGCGTGATCGTTGGCTACGTGGCCGATTTCGGTATGCACATCGCTCATGGCTTTTACACCAGTCCGGTGACCGACGCCGACTTCAAGTAGCCCGGAGCCTGATCGAATTCAGGTAAACCCCCCGTTTTGGGAACGGCAACCGTAGCAGCAGCCCACGATTGACATCCTGAATTGACACAATGTCCGGCGCAGTATAGCTTTACGCCTGCTTCCCTAAAGACCTTTCGTAACGCGATCCGGCCAATCGCTGCGGCTCGCGATCTCAAAACAGGAGAATCTATGCGTAAGTTAGTACTTTTTTGTACCTTGCTGTTCGTCTGTACCACCGTGCTGGCGCAATCTTCGCCCCAGCTGGTTTCCGAAGTGAACATCTCCACTCCCAAGCCCGGTATGACCGCGCAATGGGAAGCCGGGCGCAAGCAACATTCCGCCTTCCACGCCGCCCAGAAAGATACCTGGAGCATACTGGTGTGGGAGATCATGACCGGCGAGCGGACCGGCTCCTACATGATGGCGTCTCCCGGCCACAACTGGAAAGACTTCGACGCCCGCGAAGCTTTCAACAAACTCGACGGCCCGGACGTGGCAAAGAACATGGGCCCTTACACTGCCGGCAACACCATGTCTTACTACGTATTTCGTGACGATATGAGCATGAGCAAGCCGCCGGCCACTCCCGCCAAGATGCGGACTACCGTCGCTTACACCCTCATTCCGGAACACCTGAATGACTTTATTGACGCGGTGAAGAAGATCAATGCCGGGGTGCAGAAAACCAACTACCCGGTCAAACCCTCCCGCTGGTATGGGCTGGCCAATGGCGGCGAAGCGCCCACGTTTGTTCTGGTAACTGATCGCGCTTCCTCGGCCGACATGGAGCCGCCGGAAAAGAAACTCGAAGATGCGCTCAAGGAAGCCTACGGCGACAGCGGTCCGCAATTGCTTGACCAGCTTCGTCACAGTTGCCGGCGCATCGTGAGCGAGATGTCGGAATTCCGCCCCGATCTAAGCTACATCCCGAAGTAGGCGTCCCCTGCCCAAAAATGACCGGTTGTGTGGAGGGTAGCGTGGCGCGGCAGCGCCGCGCTGCCACCCCCGTTTCGCGGAAGTGTTCCACGTGGAACATTTTGTATCTTCTAAATTGTATGTACATGGATGTAAGGCCGATGTGCTGCAAGTCATGTCGACGAAAGGGGTTGCAGGCGCGGGGGGGCGTTTATCCTCTCGCGATGCCCACGGTTGACCGGGTAGGAAAGTCCCGATTGACAGCCGGGCTAACAGGTGTAGACTTAGCTCCCGGCTGTGCCCGAGCTTTCCCCTCCTCTGCTTTTGTGCAGCCGACATCTCTCTGGCCCAAGTAGGTCACCGACCACGGTGAGCCTCACCCCGGAGGATTGCTATGAAAATGCAGAGGTCTCTGCTCTCCGTTCTTTTCATCTTGATCTCATTGTTGGTTTCACTCACAAGCACAGCACAGAACCCGAGTGCGAGTAGCGCTGCCGCCCTGACGCAACTGGCCAAGCTGACCGCGTCGGACGGGACTGCGTCCCAACAATTTGGAACGTATGTCGCCATCAGCGGCAATACGGCTGTCATTGGCTACGGCCATAACGAGGCCTACGTATTTGTAAAAGGAGCGAATGGCTGGATGGATATGACGGAAACCGCCAAGCTGGCGGGATCAGATGGGCAGGTGACGCTTGGATCGGCCGCCATCAGCGGCAACACTGTGGCGATTTCCGGGTACGACTCTTTTAAGAATATCGCCGGGGTCTATGTATTCGTAAGACCGAGCGGCGGCTGGACCGGCACGGTGACCGAAACTGCAATTCTAGGCACGGCCACCGGTGTAGTCGCAATCAGTGGGAACACGATCGTGGTCGGGGGTGGTTTCCTCGACTCCGTTTACGTAAAGCCCGCCGGAGGCTGGAAGAGCACTACACAGGCCGATGCAACGCTTACCATTCCTCAGACGACCAGTTCTAATTTCACGACTCTGGCCGTCAGCGGGACCACCGTGGTGGCTGGGGCGCCCCAAAATTTCAGCGGCGAGGGTACCCTCTACGTGTACTCACGACCGAGCGCCGGTTGGAGCGGCAACCTCAATCCCACCGCGACCCTGGTTGCTTCAAATGGACTACAAGGTCTTGGACTTGGCTGGTCCGTGGCAGTGAGCGGCAGGGTGGTGGTCGCAGGAGCAGTTTACACGCTTCAATTTGGGCCAGGCGCAGTTTACGTATTTGTCGAGCCGGCCGGTGGTTGGGTCAGCATGAGTGAGACCGCGAGATTGACGGCTCAGAATACGATCGACTTGGGATGGTCGGTCGGAATTAGCGGGAATGCAACTGTGGCCGGTGCGCCGTTTAACACCGTGGGCTTTAATCAATTTCAGGGTGCGGCGTACGTATATGTTAAACCGACCAGCGGGTGGAAGAGCACGTCACATCCCAGCGCGATACTGGCGGCGAGTGATGGGGTCGCGAATGACTGGTTTGGTCTGTCGGTAGGGATTTCCGGCGGCACTGTCTTGGCGGGAGCACCGCAGGCCACGGTTGGTTCAAATGCTCTGCAAGGCGCCGCGTATGTGTTCGGAAAGTGAACTTCGAGTCGGGCGTCTTCGGTCCGAGTCCTGTGGTGAGAAATGCAGTGAGACTGAGCGCAGTTCCGTTTTTCGGAACAAGAGCCTGTGCAAAACAGCTCCCGACCTGATCCAGAGACAGAGCGTTATCAACAACTTTCCGTTTTTCAGAACAAGAAGGTCAAAGAAGGACCCCCGCAAGGTACTTTGGATAATATCCGCCCGCCTAATCCGAGTGATTGGTCGTCGAGGGCACTGCTCCTTCGCCATGGTTTAGGGTAGTCCCAAGCGATTTCTCTCCCGCGCCAATCAAATCCAATTCGGAAAATGACAGGAGAACGTGTATGAGAACCTTCACCCTCCCCATACTCGTGGCTGCAATTCTCGTCGGAACCTGTGTTGGACAGACGGTGCTGGGCTCCAATGTCGTGCAGAGCGTCAGCGCCCAAGTCGATAGTCCCAGCATTATCGACGCCACGGTATTCACCGGTACCGACATGTGCCAGAAGATCAATAATGCGATCACAACCGTGATTACCAGTCCAGCACCCGTGACGATCGATGCGCGCGGGTTTACGGGGATGCAAAATTGCGGCTCCAACCCTTTTGGGATTAACTCACAAAACTTGGTGAACGCAGCTGCCTACACCGGACGGTTGCTTCTGGGTGGGGTGACTATTAATACGAGCGTGCAATGGACTATGCCAAACCAATATTTTTGGATCGAGGGCATAGCTATGGCAAATGTGAGTTCAACAGGTACAGTTATCAAAGCGACGTCGAACTTCAATTGCAACAGCACTGGCGCTATCTCGGTCAATGTGGCGAGTCCCGTTCTGGTTGGGTGCCCGGTTGTGTTCATCTCGGGTACGGGGTTCAGCACCCAAGCCTACGACTCCCTCGGGACCGGAATCCGCAATCTCACCATTGACTGCAGCTCCCTTTCGGGTTGTATTGGCGCCGGCGCTTTCGACGTGCAAGAGGGAGGTGGGATCGATACCGTGGGTTTCATAAATCAGAACAAGGCATGCGTTGTGTTCGATACCGCTGAGGTCCACGTTGGCGGCGCTACCGGCGTCTCGAATCCTTTTCTTCGCAACATTGACTGCGTCTTCATGGCGACTCCTTCCAACACCGCCATAGGCATTTACGTCAATGCACAGGACGGTCCCGCCGAGATCAGCAACACCACGGTCGCTGTGCCTGGAGCCACCGTCCCGATTTCCAGTTGTCTGGATCTTAACGGGGGCAGGGGAACCAACGTTAACTATTTCCACTGCGAGCACGCCAACACAGCGGAGATCATTGGAGATTCAAACCTGGTGCATGACGTCACGATTAATGGATTGACGGCGTCCGCGACGCCGCTGGGAGTCTGGCTGAAGAACACCGGGGACTACGACATAACGGTCCACAGCGTAGAGTTGGAACCAACCAGCCCGCTTACCGGTGTGCTTACGGATGCGGTAAACAGCGTCACCATTACAGCTAACAACGTTGCTCAATATGTAATGAATCAAAACGGGACGGTCTTCACCACCGATCCAGGTACCCCGTCATTTATTCCACTAGCACGATTCAATCAAGCGCGCCTGACGGGTTTTACTCTCAGTCAGCTCCTTGTGCTCAACCCCCCGGGCGGTTCAGTTGCGTACTGTAGCGATTGCCGGCCGAACTCGGGTACGAACGGGTGCTCTTCGGGTGGAACCGGGGCATTGGCGCTTCGTACAAACCTTAACTGGTACTGTAAGTGATGAGTTCAACAGCGGCCTTGATGGCGGGCCGATAGAGGCCCGCCTCTTGTGTGCGAACTTCTGTTCTGCTCAGTTCTTCGTTGCGTGCGCGAGAGGACTCACGCGCGGACACCCTTCCTCACCACTGTCCTGGCGGTAGCGCCCCAAGCCACGGTTGGTTCAAATGCTCTGCAAGGCACCGCGCACGTATTCGGAAAATAGGCTACGCTCGTCAGCCTGGCACTCAGAAAGCGAAATCATCAATCGCTGTTCCGGGACTCTTCGCCAGAGCCTTATGACAGAGACTTATGGCCCGTGTGAAATGTCTTTCACGTTGACGCACACACATGTGAGGGCTACAGTTGCCGCTGACCGGCTAGTGCATCCTGGATAAAGTGGCGGGTCCGGAACCCAATCTTTCAAGCGGTCCGCAGTCTTTCTGTTTCCCCCAGGAAAAATCCCGCTAGCCTCGGAGGACAATCTTGACTAGAAATTCTCGCGTAGTTTGGTGCACCATCTTCGCGTTTGCGCTGCTGATGTTTGTGACACCATTGTTGCAGGCGCAGCTCGAACCCCTACCGTATTCGGGCGGTGTGCTTATGGGGCGTGCCATCCGCAGCGGGCGCATTCAACTTCATCCCGGTACTGCAATAGGGCACGGCAGCCCTGATCTGACTTGCAGCCCGGCACCGTGCGCATTCACACCGGTTGAGGCGTCTGGCATCGGCTCCCAGCCATCCAACGAGTACCCCTTTGCGGCCAATCCGAATAACGCATTGCAACTTCTGACCGGAGCAAACGATTACAATTGCCCCGGCATTCAAGGATTCTATGCTACGGGCGATGGCGGAACGACTTGGACACGGAAATGCCTTCCGCTGATTTCCGGAGGTTCCGGATTCGGCGATCCGATCACTGGCTATGACCTGAACAACGTCGCCTACGCGGGCGGCATTCAGCAAGCAGGCACCTTTTTTGGTGTCGTTGTGTCTTCGTCCACCAACAACGGCACTACCTGGGGTACCCCAGTGAGGGCTGTACCGGCCGAACTGGGCTACCTGGCCGACAAGCCGTGGATGCAGGTTGATGACAACGCGGGCAGCGCGTTCCAAAACACCATTTACATCTCTACCACTCAATTCGCTTCCACCAGCGACAGCCAGATTTGGGTAGCGCATTCGACCAATGGCGGCGTTACCTGGACCGACAAAGCCGTCAGCACCAGGCAGCACTATCCATCACAAGTTGACCAGTTTAGCGATTTGGCAGTTGGTACTGATGGAACAGTGTATCTTAATTGGCTGCGCTGCCCGCCGAACAATGGCAACTCGCCGTTCTGCGGCGGCCAGGTCTCGAAGATCATGTTCTCGAAGTCTGTGGATGGCGGGGTCACTTGGACCCCTGAAGCGCAGGCAACAACCACGAAACTGGTGACCGACAATGGCTGCTGCTTCTACGGCCAGCTGCCCAACACCAGTGAGCGCATTAGCGACATCCCTGCGAACGCTGCGACGGGCATCGGTGTCACCGCGACCGTTAACGTAGTCTATTACAACTGGACCGGCACACAGATGCAGATCATGAACGTGAAGTCCAGTGACGGCGGAACTACCTGGGGTACTCCTATTCGCGTGAATACGTCCAATACAGGCGATCAGTTCTTCCCCTGGGTAAACTACGCCTCCAACGGCAAGAAACTGGGCGTAACCTGGATGGACCGCCGCAATGATGCGTCCAACATTAAGTTTCAGCCGTTCTTTGCGAGTAGTGCCGGAGCCGGCTTTGCCAAAGACCATGCTTTGGACTCCTTGTTGTCCGATCCGTTCAAAGACGGCTTTGGGTCGGCTTTCTTCGGTGATTACAACACGAACGTCTGGTCCGGAAGGGCGCTCTATGGCAATTGGTGCGACACGAACTTCAACAACACCACCTGCCAGGAGGCGGTTGGCGGCGTGCTGTTCTAGCTGCTTCGTTTCCGGGCAACTTCGGCCCACTGGCTTCGGCGAGTGGGCTTTTTAATTGCGGTCTTTTCGGTGGCCGTTCCAAGCAAAAGCAGGTCCTTCGCTGCGCTCAGGATGACAATGCTAAAAGCAGGTCCTTCGCTGCGCTCGGAATGACAATGGCAAAGCAGGTCCTTCGCTGCGCTCAGGATGACAATGTTAAAAGCAGGTCCCTTCGCTTCGCTCAGGATGACAATGTTAAAAGCAGGTCCCTTCGCTTCGCTCAGGATGACAATGTTAAAAGCAGGTCCTTCGCTGCGCTCAGGATGACAATGTTAAAAGCAGGTCCTTCGCTGCGCTCAGGATGACAATGTTAAAAGCAGGTCCTTCGCTGCGCTCA
>Ga0070697_100000098_pt1 | contig 71729 bp, 62 predicted proteins | sample KBSK1501metaG_FD_65475 | JGI IMG/M metagenome (GOLD analysis project Ga0070697, IMG submission 65475) | Corn, switchgrass and miscanthus rhizosphere microbial communities from Kellogg Biological Station, Michigan, USA - KBS K1-50-1 metaG | ecosystem: Host-associated > Plants > Roots >... | reverse complement strand
CATGATCAGCAGGCCTCCGATGATCGGGATCAAACAGAGCATGGCGAATGCTTCCTTCTAACACGCTTTTGCTGAATCTCATCCTGCGAATCGACGTGACTTTTTCAACACCCACGCCTGATTACGACAGCTAGCTAGCCCCGAACCACTAAAGTCAGAAGCGGTGATCGGGCTGGTTAGGAAACCGCCGCTCTATCAATCTGAGCTATGGGGCCACAGCGAAGCAACCCCATTATCGCACGTCAATTTATGAGAGACCTTAGAGAGGAATCCCTTGAATTTGGTGTCCGATTGGTGTCCGAATCGCATTTTTACGTTCCCTGAATCGCGACCCCAATTCTAAGACCTCATCGTCCGCTGTTGAGGAGAATAGTGGCGCTACCAGCGTCTTCATTTACGACTGCGACGTCGGGATGGCCATCACCGTTGAAATCTCCCGCTGTCATCCAAGAAGGAATCGAGGAAAGTCGAAAAGATTGCGCCGTACTGAATGTTCCGTCGCCCTTGCCAGCAAAGTAATTCAGGAGCGACATCGCTTTGTATGAGCTACTCTCGACGGCGAGATCCAGGTTTCCATCCCCATCGAAGTCGGCAACAGCAAGTGACACTGGCGAAAAGCTGACGGGATACGTGGTAAGCGGCTGGAAGGTACCGTCTCCATTTCCCAAGAGGACTCCGACTTTGGATGCCGCGTCCACGATGACAAGGTCAAGATTACCGTCACGGTTCAGGTCAGCGGCAACCTCGAACGTTGCAAAAGCGTCAGAGATCGTCAACGGGGCAGTCGGAGGCTGGAAGGTGCCGTCGCCGTTGCCCAACAGCAAAAACAGTGTCCCTGGCAAACTCTCAGTGATAACTGCCAAGTCGAGTTTGCCGTCGCGGTTGAAGTCGCCAGCAGTAATGTAGCTGGGACTATTTTGGCCGATATTCAGCGAATATGCATTTTGTAAGCTGCCGTCGCCGTTTCCAAGCAATAGGCTGACCTTCCCGTAACTGATATAGCCATCATCGGCGATTGAGACATCCATGTTTCCGTCACCATTGAAATCGCCGAAAGCCACTGACTTGGCGTCGGCGCCCTGAATCGCGTACTTGGCCGAGAAGTGAAAGGTCCCATCAGTGTTGTTCAGCAGAACACTAGCTTGGTTATGTACGGCGGTAACCAAGTCGGGACACCCATCATGGTTGAGGTCGCCCAAAGCCACAGTCGCGTAGTTTCCGGGAGGAAGGGCGTAGTGTACCGTCGAATTGAAAGAATACTTGCGCGCCAGAGATACGCCGATGCCGTCCGCATCAGCAAACACCAGGTCGCTAAGGCCATCTCCATTGAGATCGCCGCTCGCCACAAAATTGGCTAAACCTCCTGCATAGATATCGTAAGACGACGAAAAGCCTGTCTTCCGATTCAGCAATATGCTCACATTGCCTGAGCCGTAGTTCGCCACAGCAAGATCTGTCAAGCCGTCGCCATTGAAATCGCCGGCGACGGGAAATGGTCCTCTTTCAGCTGACCAAGCTTGGGTCGTGAACTGAAAAGTACCGTCACCATTGCCCAGGATGATGCTCACATCGTTTCCGTAGGCGTTTGCAACCGCGACGTCGCTCTTGCCGTCCCCATTGAAGTCGGCGGCGATGATATATGTAGGATAGTCGCCGGGTTCATAATCGAAATCCCGCTCTGTCTGAAAGGTTCCGTCACCATTGCCAAGAAACAGAGCGACTTTGCCCAGGAGCCCCATCGAATCGCCGCCAAAGGTGGCAAGTGCGACATCGACTTTGCCGTCGTCATTAAAATCGGCTGCCGTGATTAAACCCCCCAGGGCGGTATCCGTCTCAAGGGGAGTCTGGAAGGACCCGTCACCCTTTCCGAGTAACAGGACAAAGCCTCCAGAGATACCGCTGGAGGTCAGCGAAGCTAGCAGGTCGGGTTTGCCATCACCATTGAAGTCCATCACCAGCAGAGACTGTTGGTTTTGTGTCGGAGAAACCACTGGCGGCTGGAATGTTCCGTCACCGTTGCCGAGCTGAACATCGACATCGAAGGCAGTAAAGTAGGCCAAGTCGAGCTTTCCGTCGCCATTGAAATCTGCAGTCACACGGGCACTTCCGCCCGAGAGGAAAAATGGTTGCTGGAAGGTTCCGTCTCCGTTCCCGAGAATAATCTTGGAGCCATCTCCCACCCCGACGACCAAATCAGGATTGCCGTCGCCATTGAAATCGCCGACGAGAACGCTCTCTGAAATTTTCCCGATTCCAAGCTTCACTTGAGGCTGGAAAATGCCACCTCCGCTGTTTATCAAGATAGAAATGTGATTGGACTGGATATTGGCGACCGCCAGATCCATTCGCCCGTCTTTATTGAAGTCGCCGACGGCCATAGCGTAGGGTGCGCGGCCCACGTCGTAGGTTTTTGCCGGGCCAAGGAATGGGGTCGGACCGGCGGCCAGCGCGAAGGGGGTGGGCGAGAAAAGGAACACACTAACCATTACCGTGCGGACGATAACTTGGCGTGACGTAACAAGCACCGGGCAGCTCCAAGGATGGCTTACTTGAAATCCTGGCGGGCGGAGGAAAACCCGCGCCCAGACTCTACTTCCGGAGTGGGGTGCCTGTCAAAAGTCCTGTGATTGGTGAAAAATCGCGATTACACTCACAATCGGGGATTCTGAGTGCGTCGTATCATCCGGAGGTTCTATGCCAAAGGCGTTATGCGGCAAGGCATTGTTGCCTTGCCGCATTGGGTCAGCCTATTGTTTGGTCGCCGTAAACTGACTGTTTGACCCGTGCAACTTGTCCTCGACCTTGACGGTCATGGTTTTGCCATCGGATCCCACTGTCATGCGCGCGACGCTGATCACCTTCCCATCGCGCTTGTCGGTCTCCTCCATCGTGTTCTTTCCCATGCTCTTCACGGAGACGCTGGTAATCCCGGGATCCCCTTTGTACGGCGAGTCCGTGCCATCCAACTTTGCAACATAGGATTGCCCGGTCAGGTTCGTCATGCTCAGGCTATCGCCTTCCACCTTGAAGGTAACCATGAGCCCGTTCTCGGAGACGGTCTCCATCTTCGAGGTCACCCAGGAGCCGGACACCGCGTGTGAACCCGCAGGGCCCTTGGCCACTTGCGTTGCGGTTCCCTTGCCAGTGACCGGATCGGCGTTGGTGTTGCTACTGTCGGTGAACTCGAAATTGGCTGTCTTCCCGTCCTCAGACACTACGGTTTTGGAGGTGGCGACTGTCTTCCCGTTCTTCTTGTCGGCCTCCTCAATGGTCCGATCATCCACCACTTTGATACTGACGCTGTCGTAGTACGGGTGTCCCGTGACCGGCTGGTCTTGGCCGTCCGCTTTTACATCAATCGGGGGCACGCAGGTCTTGCAGTGATACATCCCGTCTTGCAGCAGAAAAACGTCGGGCTTCTTGGGGAATTGCGCGTCGCTGAGATTGAACTTCCACGTGCCGTTGAAGGCATTCTGTGCGATAGCTGGAACGGAAACTACCAGCGTAATCAGCAGTCCAAGTAAGAGTAGCTTCTTCATCGCGTATCCTCCATGGATTCTTAGGATTGGGTTTTCCCTTGGGGTTCTGAGCGATGGCCAACTGTACACCTGATCCTCTCCCGCGTGCAATGATGGCCGCCAGACAGCATTCTCGCAACATGCGTGCGGGGGATCGCAAGACTTGGCAGAAGGGTGGACATAGCCTGCGATGAGACATCGGGAGAGTCGACTCACAAAGCCCTCCGACCGAACTAGGGGCACTTCGGTCGTTGGCGTAACGTCGCGATAGCACTCACAATTTGGATCAGGTCACTTCGTGGATTGTCGGCAACTCGGAACTAATCCACCTGCGTCGTCAGCCGGATTACTGGTGTAACATCGCCATTTCACCAGCGACCTCCAATGAGTTACGGTGCCGAATTCGAACCTTCCCTAACCCCGCACCGGTACACCCCCTTCCGTAACCTGCGCTTCCCCTAAAGTTCATGCCATAGTCAGGCCATGGCTCATGGCCATAAGTATCAGTAAAAGACCCGCCGCTTGCGGCCGCCCAGCAGCAGCCCGCGGACAAAGGAAGGTCCCAACCGAATGTTGCAGCCTCCAGACAGCTCGAAGAATTCTCAGTTCTCCTCGAACCCGAACTCCTACACGCCGGTGAAGACCACCAGCGCGCCCATGGAGCAGGCCACTATCGGACGTTCGCTGGTCATCAAGGGTGAGGTCAGCGGCTCCGAATCGCTCTTCGTCGACGGCAAGATCGAGGGCACCATCCAGATCACCGACAACCGTGTCACCGTTGGACGCAATGGACAGGTCAAGGCCAGCATTAGCGCCCGCGAAGTTGTCATCATGGGCAAGGTGCACGGCAACGTACAGTGCACCGACCGGCTCGACCTCCGCGGCGAAGGCTCGCTCACCGGAGACGTGATCACCCAGCGCATCAGCGTGGAAGATGGAGCGGTATTGAAGGGCAGTATCGAAGTGCGTGCGGTTGACACCAAGAACGTGAAAACTCAGCCGCAGGCGCAGGCCAAATCACCCGAGCCAGCGAAGCCGTCATTGACCGAGCAGCCCAAGGCCGCCGCAGCCACAGCCGGCGCGTAAGCGGATTTCAACCAACCCGCCGGCGTGAGGATCGGCTGTCTTGCAGGGACCTGTGTCACAGCTGAAGGGCAGAGCTTGGGATTGGAACAGGCACGTGCGAAGCCGCGAAGCGGCGGCATTAATAAAGCCCCGCGCGTGAGCGCGGGGAACCCGGAATTGGAAAATCGCGAGCCCGCTTCCGCGGGCGGCACCATCATTTCTTTTCGCTCTTCAAGTCTAGCGCCGCCGAATTCATGCAATACCGCAACCCGGTCGGCGCCGGACCGTCTTCAAACACGTGCCCCAGGTGCGCATCGCAGCGCGAGCAACGCACCTCGGTCCGCGTCATGCCGTGAGCTCGGTCCGTGTGAGTGGCCACTGCGCCTTCGTCCGTGGGCTGGTAAAAACTAGGCCAGCCGGTCCCCGAATTGAATTTCGTGTCCGAGCTGAATAAAGGCTGCCCGCAGCACACGCAGGCATACGTGCCTTGGTCTTTTGCATTCCAATATTTCCCGGTAAAGGCCGGCTCGGTGCCCGCCTGACGCGTCACCTGATACTGATCAGGCGACAATTGCTTTCGCCATTCTTCGTCCGATTTCTGAACCTTGTCCGTGTTTTCCGTAGATTTTTCGCTCATAGTTGTTCCTGAATCAGCAATTAGCAACTGGCAATTAGCCAAATCGAAAATCGGAAATCTACAATCAAAAATCTTCAATCTTCAATCTTCAATCTTCAATCCTCAATCCTCAATCCATTCGATGTCGCTCCACCCCAAAAAGTAACGCTGTCCAAATCTCCCTAATAATGCTCCGGTGGGGCCAGTGCGACTGTACGACTTGCCGTCATCCATCAGAGACCAAGTGTGGCCAAATGCTAATTGCTAATTGCTAATTGCTAGTTGCTCATTGCTGATTGCTGCTCTCACGAATTACACTTCTTACTGCCGCCAGCTTCCGCGGCCCAGACCTCATGAAACTCGTAACTTTTGAAGATCCCGTGCGCCAGTCGCGCATTGGAGCCGTCCTGAACGACGGCCGCATCGTCGACCTCCACTCTGCCTGCGCGCTCTACCTGCGTGACGTGGAAAGCGAAGCCGCATTTTATCGCATCGCCGATGCTCTGGTACCCCCCAATATGCGCGCCCTTTTTCGCGGAGGAGATACCAGCCTCGAAGCCGCTCACAAGGCATTCGATTACGCTCTGCACCACGACGACGGCGTCACCGGACCTCGCGGCGAAAGCATCTTCTACTCCCCTGAGCAAGTCACGCTGAAAGCTCCACTTATCCCGAAAAAATTCTTTCATACCGCCGGCAATTTCCGCGAGCACCACGAAGAGGCCACCAAGGCCGGGTTCTCGCATCCCGTGATGCCCTGGATCGTCTTCTTCCAGAACACCGACGCCATCATCGGACACGACGAGGCCGTCATCTATCCCGAGCACCTCACCCAGGAACTCGACTACGAACTCGAACTGGCGGTAGTGTTGAAAAAGGGCGGCAAACACTTCTCGCCGGAAGAAGCCAGGGACTACATCGGAGGCTATGTCATCTTCAACGACATCACCGCCCGCGACATTCAGCGCCGGGAGATGAAGTCGGGAGTATTCAGCTTCTGCAAAGGCATCGATACTTTCTGCCCGCTCGGTCCCTGGATCATCACCGCCGACGAGATTCCCGATGCCCACAATTTAGCCATGGAGCTGCGCGTCAACGGCGAATCCCGCCAGCGTTCGCACTCCAGCAAGATGTCGGTCAAGATTCCCGAGATCCTCTCGCACTATTCGCCGATGGGATACAGCGCCGGAGACGTAGTCTCCACCGGCACCGTCTCTGGCGTGGCCGCCTTCAGCGGAGATCCCAAAGCCTGGTACCTGAAAGTCGGCGACGTGATGGAATGCGAGATCGAAAAGATTGGCGTCCTGCGCAACCGCGTGATCTCCTGGGAAGAAGCCTACGGCCATAAACCAATCGCAATGGCCACGCAGGAAACAGCGAAATAGTTGTCGTTCCGAGCGAAGCGAGGAATCTGCTCTTCAGCAACCTAGGATTGTTCCCGTACTCTCGCCAATGCCAGCAGCTCCGTTCTTTCTCTGGGTAGTTTGCAAAAGGCAGAACCACCCTAAGAATCGTGAGTACCCCCCTCCCCCTCCTTTTTTCTCAAAATACACAAAACAAATAACTTAACGCGAATTAGGCTGCAGGATCGCGCGTAAAATCTTGAGCCAGTTGGACTTACACGCAAAATCTTGAGCCGCAGGGACTTAGCTTGCGATTTTTCACTTTGCCTTAGGATTTCAGCTCCTCCGCTCACCTCCGCGTAGTGCTTCAAATTGTCAAAGAGCAAACTTATAGGATCGCAGAATTCAGAATCATTGTCTGTGACGGATGAACATGGCAATGTGAGGAGAGGAGCGGAGGAGCTTCGGACAAAGTCCCCACTTCTCGCAAACCCCGCGAGAAATGGGGCACCCGGCCAGCAGGGGCTGGATGCCAAGAAAAACAAAACCTCCCTGCGAAGGGTAAAGTGTTTTTACTTGACATCCCCTTTTATAGAACCCGCCATTCGCAAAGCAGCGAATGACTCGGAGTGCGTTGTTAACAATGGGGCGAGGCACGGGACAGCGGAATGCGCTGCTGTGTTGCCACTCGCCACGCCGCATCACGGTGCGAGTGGAAAGATCCCTTGACATCTCTTTTGCAGAGTAGCACAATCCCGGCTTCTACAAGTTTGGAGCAAAGCAGAGTTTAATCCCCCCTTCTTGCTTCTAACTGTAGCTTCTATGTGCTCCACGATATTCGTCCTGAACAAAGGATACGCAGCGGATGTATGAGCACCTCGATTACAAGAGCTTGGGTCTGTAACAGCGACTCTGAGCTGGTCTTTACGCGACACAGCTCAATATGTTTACACGCCGCGCCGCGCAGATCGACTGCGTCCACACCACCCTGCATCCCAATTTGTTTGGCACTGACCCTAATCGCACTTCTGGCGTCCGCGGGATGTGCCCGCCCCAGATCTACGCTAACTGTGTTGGTCTGGGAAGGATACGCAGACCGCGCAATCGTCGGGAAATTTGAGGAAACCCACAACTGCAGAGTGTCTGCAACCTACATAACGAGTAGCGATGACTTGCTAAACAGACTGGAACATGCCGACCAATATGATGTCATTTCCCCGTCTAGCGATATTGCTAGTGTGGTCATAAGACGAAAGCTGGCCATACCTCTGCGGTCCAATAAGCTTCAGTGGCGTAATCAACTCAATCCAAGTATTCCTGAGATCAGTATACGCTCGACCGGGTGGTTGCGACATTTGCAGGCTGATGTCGACTTGTACGGACTCCCCTTCATGTGGGGTCCAAACGTCATGCTATATGACTCCCGTACTGTTCAGACTCCACCTGAAAGCTGGAATGAGCTGTGGGACCGTAAACACCGTAGCCAAGTAGCGCTCTGGGATGATCTATCGAGCTTGTGCATGACAGCACAGGTGCTCAAGTACGATAAAGGCGACCCGGCCGCTCTCTTTAACCTAAGCGACGCTCAGCTGCAAGCCGTCAAGAACAAACTTATCGAGCTGAAAACCAATTTGCCTTACTTATGGACAAGTGCGTCACAGCTTAACAACCTATTCCGAGAACGACGCGTTGCGCTGGCCCTAGGCTGGCCATTGACATCACACCAGCTAAAGAGCACGGGCTATGATGTTGAACAAACAATTCCCGTTGAAGCCACCACCGGTTGGATCGATTATTTGATGATAACGAGCTCGAGTTCCCACCGGGACCTCGCCTATGAGTTTGTGAACTATCTTACCGAGGCAGAGACGCAGAAATGGGTGGCGGATGTAACGGGGTATATTCCAGTTAACACTCATGCTACAGACTACATGACTGCCGACGAGCGGCAACACGCATTGCAGTTCGATGTCTGGCGGCAAAGAATAGTGTTCTGGTCAGATGTACCGAGGCGCGATAAATATTTGCAAATATGGCATGAGATCAAAAGTGCTTTTCAGATAAGCAGTGCTACCGAGTCTAGATCGCAACGCTAGAGAGTGGACGATTATTAAAACAAGAGATTAGATTTTGCAAGCGGCAGGAGGGAGACGGTTGGGGAGGATCGATGATTCAAGTATGGTTTGTTAGCTTGCTATGTATGGCCGTGTTTGGACTAATCGGCTTGTTCTGGTGGACACGAAAGAAGGTGGGACTTCCCCGGGGGGAGCGCTAGGGCGCATTGCGTTGTGGGCCGAGGGAGTTCGTAAGAGTGAGGCCGAGGTAAAGACTGCGACCGTTGGTGATCTTGTTCTATTCGTAACCTTGTACGTTATTGGAGTCACGTTTGTGTTCACTTTGTATATGGGCCTAAACCAAGGATCAGAAGAGCGCATCAAACAGGAAAACGATGATTTACAGCGTCAAACGGCGGGTCAGGAACATCAAATACGCGAGCAGCAAAACGAGCTTACCCAGCTAAGGAAAGCGACAGATGTTCCGCAACCAGTTTTGCCCGGAGCTGATGAGGAAATTATCGGCGACCGCCTCGATTTCAAATGGGAATACGGAAATCACAACGACACCGCTACTTACGTACTTCAGCTGATGCGAGTTAATAACACGCAGTCCTTGACTTTAGCTAGCAGACCGGAAGGACGTTTGCAAGTAAGCACTATCGAGTTGCCTGGCGGCCAGTTATGCACTTTTGGCGCGACAGAAGCAGCCGACCAGGAATCGAGATTCCCGCAATCGAACCGCGCGTCGCTGGCGGAGGGAACATACGTCTGGCGTGTGGCTTTCGGCACTTTGGTCAACCACAGTGACGTGGAGTCATGTGTTGATGACCACCAAATACGATCATGGAGTCTATTTAGAAAGGTTACACTGTACCCATCGACATTGGCTCGGACTATGGCGACTAGGGAGATACTGGTCGGGACTCGCTTCATTCAAGACATTCCGTTCAGCCGAGTAGCAGAGAGCGGGCAACCAACCGGCTTTGATATGGACTTGATTAACGTCCTAGTCGAAGGCTGCCTCGTGTTCGATTCTTCAAGAGGAATGCGCTATGACGCAGCCGCATGCAAAACATCTGTAAACATTGCCCTCGGTAACATGCGGAACGGTGGACGGAGCAGTCTGGCATCTGCTCCCGACCACTTCCACGCGCGAATTGTCCCTATTGCGGCTGGGGTCGATTGGCGCGAGATACTTCAACGAAGGAACATCGACTTATATATGGGTGCAGTAACACGGGCGAAAGAACGGGAAAGGGGCGGGATAAAGTTCACAGATGGGTATCTTGTATACCAAACTGAATTTCTCGTTGACAAGAACGAGGGATGCTCGCGCATATCGTGTTTATCAGGAAAGCGTGCAACGATTGGTGTGGTTGCACAAACGACAAATGAATGGCTTGCAAATGAGCTGAAGAATCAGAAAGAAACTGAAAACCTGAAAGTAGTGCCGTTCAAGTCGTTCCCACAGCTCCAGGCAGCGTTCGAGAAGCAGGATGTCACTGCCGTGATCGCTGACGGAATTATGAAGTCTACCATGGGATTGACCGATCCAAGAAGTCTCGATGATTTGCAACACACGAATGGATGGAAGGCGTACTTGAGTAACCGCCTTGGGTACTCGCGCGAGGAATTTGGGATTGCCGTGATTTCGGATGTTAAATCTTCTGATCAGCCACTCGTCACGGAGTTGAACCAGGCATTGAAAGACGAGAATGTAAGGATTCTGATCAGTTGCCTGTTTGACCGCTATGGCCTAGCGAGCCTAGGCGCGTCCAGGGAGTAACAGATTTAGGAGAGAAACGAGAAGGGGTTACCCCTCAAAATCAACCCTCGAGTCTCAGACCCAGCGACGGTCCTCGGCCCGATGCCTACAGCGCCTTGCGCAACTCCCTCCTCAAAATCTTTCCCGACGCGGTTTTCGGCACGGCGTCGATGAAGTGGATCTCTCGCGGCTGCTTGTAGTGGGTCAGACGGTCGGCGACGAATGACGACAGTTCTTCCTCAAGCTTGCTGCACGAGGGAAAGCCGTCTCTTAGTACCACGAAGGCGACGGGAATCTCGCCGGCGGCGGCGTCCTGGCGTCCGACTACTCCGCAGTCGCACACCGCGGGATGCTCCATCAGCACGCTCTCGACTTCCGCCGGAGCGACCGGGAATCCCTTGTACTTGATCATCTCCTTGCGCCGGTCGAGGACGTAGTAGAAGTCGTCCTGGTCGCGCGAGACCACGTCTCCCGACCAGTACCAGCCGTCGCGCAGCACGGCGGCGCTGGCTTGCGGTTCGTTCCAGTATCCCAGCATGAATTGTGGTCCGCGCATGACGAGCTCTCCGGGAGCGCCGGGCGCAACGTCATTTCCAAGATCATCGACTACGCGGCACTCGGTCTGGCAGAGCGACTGGCCGACCGACTCGGGCTTGTAGAGTTCGGGCGCGAGATATCCGATGTGCGTGACCGGAGAGGCCTCGGTCATGCCGTATCCCTGACAGATAAGGATGCCGGTGAGCGCGGTGAAGCGGCGCGCGAGTTCGGGCGCGAGCGGCGCGGCTCCGGACTTGACCCAGCGGAGGCGATGTCCGGAAGGAAACTGTCCGGCTTCGGCGGCTTGCGTGAGCGCGTTGAGCGCGGGAGGAACAGTCGGCATGGTCGTGACTAACTCGGTGGTGAGCAGTTCGAGTAACGTCGGAATGTTGCAGCGCGGCATGAGGAGCACGGTGCCGCCGAGCGTCAGCAGCGGATTGAGCACAACGTTCAATCCGTAAATGTGATAGAGCGGCAGAAAGCAGAGCAGGACGTCTTGACCGTTGAACTCTGACGCGTTGTTGCCGAGCGTCTGGAATATGTTAGCCACAAGATTGTAGTGGGAGAGCATCACTCCCTTGGGCAGGCCGGTGGTCCCGCTGGAATAAGGCAGCGCGGCGAGCGTCTCCTGCGGAGACGTAGCGGGCGTGGGCAGCGGGTGCGTGGTCGGGCGGAGGAGTTGGGCGAAGGCTTCTATCGTGGTTGAGGGAGTGCGCGTGCTGTAGCAGCGGCGGAGATTTGGCAAGCCTTGCAGGTTGATGTTCTGGAGCATGGCGGCGTCGGTGATGAGGAAGGCGGCGCCGGAGTTCTCCAGTTGATAGCGGACTTCGCGGTCACGGTAAGTGGGATTGAGCAGCGTGGGAATGGCTCCTGCGAGCGTGGCGGCATGATAGGCGACAGCAAATTCCCAGGAGTTAGGGAGATAGATGGCCAGGACTTCTCCGGGGGTGAGGCCTGCGGCTGTGAGGTTGCGAGCCGCGGTCCGGACAAGCTCTCCGTAGTCGGCGTAGGTGATGCGGCGGTTGCAGGAGGTGTCGATGAGGGCAGTCTTATGTGGGTAGAGATCGCAGCTATTAAGGATGAGGTCGTGCAGGAAGCGGCCGTGCGGATCGGCGTGGAGCTGGGTGCGGAGCATCGCGAGACATTGTAGCGCGTCGTTTAAAAAAAGATGAACCACAGAGGGCACAGAGGAGCACGGAGGAAAAACCAATAACCACAGAGGACACGAAGTATCACGAAGGAAGATCCGGATCTGAGAGGCGCGGTTGATCGGCGATGCGGGTTGGCGTCGGCAAAGCATCGGTTAGTTGGCGAGCTTGCGGAGGAATTCGCGTTCGTCCATACGGTACTTGAAGGCCTTGCGTCCGTCGATGAAGACGACGGGGACTTCGTCGGTGAAGGCGCGGCGGAGTTCTTCGTCGGAGTCGACGTCAACTTCGCGCCAGGTGAAGCCGCCGCGGCGCTCCAGCTTGGTGAGCGTCTCCTTGACGATCTCGCAAAGATGACACCCCTTGCGGGAGTAGACGACGACCTGGCGCCCGGCTGTCATCGTGGTGCAGTGTAGCAATTGTTGGGCAGTGTTGCCAGAGCTTGAACAGGGCCAGAATCGATTTAGATGCGCGAGTCTCCGCCGAAATTCATAAGCGGCCGTCCCTACGCGAGTTGAAACTGGGTGACGATCTGGCGGAATTCGTCGTCGGTGAGCAGGCCACGCTTAGCGATGGCGCGCTGCTTGACGGCGGCGAGAATCGAAGCTCGCTGGTCGGCGGGGATAGTCAGGCCGAGTTCTTTGGCTTTCAGGTCGATGCTGTCGAGGCCGCTCTTTTTCCCAAGAACGATTTTGCGATTGGCGCTGACCAGTTCGGCAGAATATGGCTCGATGGCTTCGGGGATGTGGAACTGGCTGGCGACGGCTCCGCTTTCGCGCATGAAAAGGTTCTCGCCTACCAGCGGCTTCCAGGCATCAACGGTGTAGCCGGCGGCCTGGCAGACGGCTTGAGAAACTTCGCGGACTTTGGTCAAGTCGAGCGCGACGGGGACATCGTAGAGGCAGCGAAGGGCGAGCGCGATTTCGGCGATGTCGGCGTTGCCGGCGCGCTCTCCCATGCCGTTGATGGTGCCCTGAATCCAGCTGGCTCCAGCGCGCACGGCGGCGACAGCGCAGGCCGTGGCCATGCCGAAGTCGTTGTGTCCGTGCCAGTGCACCGGGACGTTTGGTCCGACCCAGCGGCAGACTTCGGAGACCAGGAACGCGGCGGCTTCCGGGCCGCAGGCGCCGATGGTGTCGACGACTACGATTTCTTTGGCTCCAGCGTCGAGGGCAGAGAGATAAATCTTTTTCAGGAAATCGAGTTCGGTGCGGGTGCCGTCCACGGCGAAGAAGGCGACGGTGATGCCGCTCTTCTTGGCTGCGGTGATTGCGTCGGTGACACGCTTCAGGACCTCGTCATGGGAAATTCCGTAGGCCTTCAGCTTGATGTCGCTGGTGGGGGCTTCGATGACCGATGCATGAAGTCCGAGGCGGACAAGTTCTTCGACGTCGGCTTTTACTGCGCGGGAAAATCCCCAGAGTTCAGCCTTGAGGTTCGCCTTCTGCATGAGTTGGATGGCTTCGGCGTCTTCGAGAGAGACGCGGGGGAAGCCGGCTTCGATACGGTCAACACCAAGTTGATCGAGCTTGCGTGCAATTTCAAGTTTTTGTTGGGGTGAGAGAACGACGCCCACGGCTTGCTCTCCATCGCGGAGCGTGGTGTCGTAGAAGCGGACGGTGGTCTTGGGAAATGTGGAACGAATTTCGGGACGGGCGTTGAGGTTGCTGACCCAGATTTTTGAGTTAGTCGTCATTGTGATGGCACGGAAACCATTTCACCACAGACGACACACAGGGCATAGAAAAACCTGTCCAAACCGAGGCTGCCCCGTCCTCGCCTCTCCGTCTTTGGAGAGACATCCTGCGCTTCAACGTCGCGCGGTATCCGACGAGCGCCTGGATCGTTCAGCAGTTGCGTTAAGCCTTTCCCTATGCCTCCGCCCCCGAGCTCCTGATCCTCGACCACGACGCAAGATATGTGGATTGCAAGTGCCGGTTGCGAGCCGCGCGATGACCGACCCGCCGACCGACTATCGGCGGGCTTTTATTGTGGCTAGAGTCCAATTTCCCTTGCGGTGAATATCTGCATTGCCTGTACGCTTGCTTCGCTGCTCACATCCGTTGCTTGCTGCATGTAGGGCGTGCCTGCGCTGAGACGGGTTCCCGAGCAACGAGGCCCGCTGGCCGGAGGCCACAGCGGGCTTTTTTCGCATTCCGATTGCCCGCTGAGGCGCGATGCACGTTATGCTTCAGCGGGCGTTTTTGTCAGCACCCGTGACAGGGCTGCTGAATGTTCAATATTGCTCGGACGCCGATTTCCCTCGAGGCTAAAATGTTTTTTTGCTGATGGGGAGTCGGCTCTTATGTCACAGTTGTCGATACTCCAGACTTCGCCCGCGCGCAAGTCTCCGCACATCCGCGCTGCGCGAGCAGCGAACTAAGCCAACAATTTTTTGGATCAACGGCCCCGGGCTCCTTGCAGCTTCAACTCTCCCGCTGGGACGAGTCGGTGAACCGAACCGCGGTCCACAGCGGAAACACGTTCACCTCAGTCAACTAAGAGGAGAGTTTATGAAACATCTGAATCTGTTTCTCACCCTGTTGTTTCTGGCCGTCGTCGCAGTTTCCTATGCCGCTGCGGACGGACCTTGCTCCGACACACCGCCTGTGCCCATCGGCTTCGACTACAACAATAGCGACTGTAAGAATGTGACCAATTTTGCGGCCACTCCACTGATTGACGGGACAGTCAACATTCATTACTCCAACGAAATCGCCACTCTGTATGGTATTTACGGCAACAATGAATCCACGTCCGGCTACAGCGAAGCGGTCCAACACTACAATCAGGGAATTACGCTTGCCAACCAGATTGTGCCCCTCTGCACCGACGGTTCCGCAGTCGGCGTGAATGGCTGCTCGGCTAACAACGCTAAGATCGTGTTTCTGTTCATCGGTTTTTCCAATTGCGATGTCGAGATTTGCGGCGGGCATGTCGATGCCTGGGACGCACTACGGAACGGAAGGGGGGAGTCACAATTGCTCGGCCAGGCTTGCGCCACCAAGTGTCCGAACGTAGGCAACCCTGACGGCACCCATCCCTGGAATAGGGCGTTCCGGGGTAACACGTGGGATGGGTATGAGCAAATGTCGCTTCTGCGTCAGGTTTACCCGCTCACCGGGCCATCGCTAGTCGGCGCGAGCGTCGTGGTCTTCGATGGCGCCTTAGGCATGCAAGGTTTGGACGCGTGGGACCCTACCAGCATCGGTTATTACGCGAACAACGACTGCCCCTACGACCGGGTCACCAGCAACGACCCGGAATGCAACTACTACCGAGTGGCCGATGACCTGCGCACCAATGGATTTACCGAAGCCCAGGTGCAGGCCGTTTTCTTCAAGGCCGCGGACGGCTTCCCCACCTGTGACCTGGAGCGTGTGCATTGTTTGGCAAACGAAAACTCGGACGCGTACCAGGCGGAAGTCTACTTGGGAGACATCCTGCGCTACCTGAAGTGCTGCAAGAATGTTCCTCCCGGCAGCGAGATAGTTGAGGCGCCTCGCTACCTCAACTTGAAACAGGTATTCGTTACCAGCCGCATCTATGGTGGCTATGCGAACAACTCTATCGGCGGGGCGAACGCCTGCCTCAATCCCGAGCCCTTTGCCTACGAGTTGGGCTTTGGAGTGCAGCGTCTGATCACAGCACAGATTCGGCAGGCTGCGGCAATCACAACTCCCACGGATCAGTATTCCGGTCAGATGGACTATACCGTGGCTCCTTGGGTCGACTGGGGACCTTATTTGTGGGCGAGCGCCGACACCCCTCGGAACGATGGATTGTTCTGGTGCGGCGGTCAAAGTGCTAACTCTCAATGCAACGGCACCTATGATGTCATCCAGGGCAACCTCAGTGACTCGACCGAATTTGGCGACTTCACTCATCCCAACGGAAATGGAGTTGCCAAAGTGGCAGGCCGGTTAGTGAACTTCATTAATCAACAAACGGGTTCACCATGGATTAGACCTTGGATAGGAAGATGAGGGCCAATTAGAGTAATGTCATAACGCAAGTGCGGCAGTCTGCCACTGATGTGACACCTGCCGCATGTTCCTAGGAGAGCCAATCAGTTATTTGAAAAATCAGCGCCGGTAATGGGACTTGTCACGAATCCATGGTAAGTTTGATAGTCGAGCGTGTACGTGCCTACAACTTGCCCCAGATTGTTGATCCCATACGGGAATGTCTCAACAGCGCCTGGATAGCCAAAGGAGAGAAACTTTCCTTGTTTGAGCGCAAATCCAAGGAACACGGCTCCACTCTCATAGTATCCGACGACCACGCCACTGTCGTTAATAGAGAATGCCGTAGTGAGAGTGCCTCCGGGAACGTCGATGTTCTTAAATTTCGTTTGTGCGTATAAGTAAGAGTCGCCCATGCTGCCGGAGACCGTCCACCCGACAATCTGCCCCAGATTGTTGATCCCGGTGGCATAGGCATACGAATAGGATCCTGGAAAATTGACCGGCTTAAAACTCCCGCCCTGCATCACAAATGCCCGTGTCAGATTCGCTGACCCCGCCCCGCCAGCTAGATCGCCAGCGTTATCGATTCCCCAGATAAATGTCCGGGTGTTTTTTCCGACCCTGACGAGAGTGAAAGTAACTCCGTCGTACACAAAACCTTTGTCGTGAATATTGCCCGAATCGCCCTCAAACCCGACAATCAGCCCTGAGTCGTTGATACTCGTGGCCTGGGTCGAGAAAGCGCCGGGATAGTCGAAAAAACTGAAATTGCCGGCACTGAGCGAAAAGGAATGAGCAGCGCCGTTTTTGCTGAACGTATAAAATCCGACCATATCGCCCGCCGTGTCGATGCCACTAACGCCTGTGTCGGCCGCCCCCGGTACATCGATGGTGGTGAAGGTCGGGTTAATGGTCTGCACGTTCGACTGGGCGCAGATCGGCAGCGGAAGGGAGAGAAGAAGACCTAGCGTGAGGACGGAGCTGAAGGCACGAAGAAAAGTCATGATGCGCCGCCTCCAGAGGACGGCCAGGCAGGGGACCCAGAACCAAAGCTCCCTGCATTATGTTCCCCGCCTGCGCGGGCGTCAAGGTGCAGATGTTTGCAGCGGCGTCTTAAGAGAAACACTTTTCGTTTTTCCGAGGAGCAACACTGAGTTAAGACACTATCCACGTGCGCCCCCAGGCTTCTCGCAGTCTTCCTCACATGTTATATTTAAGAACTTACGGAAATGACGGCCCGATCATTTTGCGTCAAGCTCGTGGTGGCAGCGGCGCTGATTCTCATGGCGACCTGGCTCTACGCGCAAGATGGGCTTGAAGGCGCATTGCCGCGCGCAAATCTTGCGTCGCCGGTGAATCTCGCCGCGCCCTTCGGCCAGAAGCTCGCCATTGCGGACTTCGATAATGATCACAAGCCGGACGGAGCTGTTCTTGTGGATTCTGGCCGGCTTCCCGGTCAGAACAGCTTCCACATAGAACTTCACCTCTCCGGTAGCAACAATACTGACCTTGTTTTCGACTCAACCGAAAGCGCGTTGGCAATAACGGCTTGGGACATCGACAAGGACGGCGCGACTGACGTTATCGTCGAGCAGCCCCTGACCCATAAGCGTCTTTACGTTTGGCTGAATGACGGGAGCGGCGGTTTTCATAAGGGCCGGATTGAAGACTTCCCATCCGCTAGCACCCCGACTGGCGAATGGCTGGGGGGGCCCACTCCCCGGCAAGAGTGTCCGGCGGTTTGTCCGGGTCCGCAGCGCGGTCCTGAGATCGGGATTCTGACGGCCCGCTCTTTACCACGGCGTGCTCCCCCAGCGGGTGATTTCAAGGCTTTCCTTGCAGCCTTCTCGCCGGCATCGCCCGCCTTTTCCGCTAATTCTTCCCGAGCTCCTCCTCTCTCTTAATCTCGCTAGAACATTTGGTCCTGCACGGAGTCCCAGCTTCGCCGGGACTCTGCTCTTGGCTTTTCTGGTAGCCGTGTTTGCGGCGAGATGCCGATCGCCGTAGCCGGCGACAGCTTGTGCTTCAGCCCCGGAACCGGGGCTCTCGAAAAGAATCGATGATGAGGCCAGACCGAACATTTCATCTGCTCAACGTATTAGTCGCGATTGCGCTGTGCATGCTGCTATCGCTGGCCGGCTGTGGCGACTCTGCCAGCCAAAACCCCGCCAAAACACCTCCTACAGATCGACCGATTGAAAGCCCTGTTCGCTATGTCAAGGTGGTGCAGCAAGCGGTTCCGGAGACACTAGACCTTGCGGCAAAGGTGCAGGCTGATCCCACCAAGGTCGTGCGCATTTTCCCGCCTGCAAGTGGCCGGGTTGTGGCGATTGAGGTCAAGCCTGGTGACCACGTGCGGCGCGGGCAGCCGGTCGCTGTGCTGAACAGCAGCGAGGTTGCCAGCGCGCAGTCGGATTACACCAAAGCCAAAATTGAAGTTGAGCGAGCAACGCGTGCCGTGGAGCGCCAGAAGCTGCTGTTCGAGCATGGTGCTGTGGCTGAAAAGGATTACATCGATGCGCGTGCCCAAGCAGAAACCGCTGGTGCGGAACTAGCCCGCGCAACTCAGCGCCTGGAACTGCTCAATGTCAGTCCTTCATCTCGTACAGATCGTGTGACGCTGGTTTCTCCAGCAAGCGGCGTCGTTGTGGATGTCAGCGCCGCTCCCGGCGAGTTTTCCAAATCTCTGGAATCAGCGAATCCGCTACTTACCATTGCCGACCTCAACACCGTCTGGCTTGTTGGGGACGTTTACGAGAAGGACGTTGCGAAGTTGAGCCTCGGGAAAGCGGTTACGGTCACGCTTCAAGCTTATCCAGCTCAGCAGTGGAGCGCCCACATCGACTCTGTTTCCGGCGGGCTCGATCCGACAACGCGAACATTAAAGGTGCGGGTCGCGCTTCCCAATCCCGATCAGCGCCTGAAGCCTGAGATGTTCGGGACCATTCACGTCAAAACGGGTACGCATCAGGGTCTTGCCGTTCCGGCCGCGGCAATCATCCGAGAGGGCAACGCAGCGTCGGTTTTCGTTAAGAACGCCGGTAATCCGGAACAGCGCACGGTCACGATTGGGCAGACAGTCGATGGCAATGTCGAGATTCTGAGCGGCCTGCGCGTCGGGGATGAGATCGCAGCGGAGGGCGCGGAACTCCTAAAGGGAGGCCCGACCGACTGATGCTTGGCTTAGTCCGCACTGTTCTACGGTATCGGGTGATTGCTTTGATCGGCATGGCGGTCTGGCTAGCGGCCGGAATCTGGGCGCTCGTGCGTCTCGACATCGAGGCATATCCCGATCCCTCGCCGCCGCTCGTCGATGTGATCACGCAGAATCCCTCGTGGTCGGCTGAGGAGATGGAGCAGCAGGTCACGGTGCCAATTGAAACCGTCCTGAACGGGATTCCGCGATTGCAGTATGTGCGTTCCATCAGCCTTTTCGGACTGAGTGATGTCAAGCTGTACTTCGACTTCGATTCCGATTACTTCCGAGATCGTCAGGAAGTTCTCAATCGCCTGCAAACTGTCACGCTGCCCCAGAGCCTGGAACCGCAGCTCTCGCCCTGGTCGGCAGTCGGCGAGATTTACCGCTATCAGCTGAAGGGCGAGGGTTACGGCCTGAACGAGATCAAGGCCACGCAGGACTGGTTTGTGCGACGCGAGCTCAAGCAGGTGCCCGGAATCGTTGATGTCACCACCTTCGGGGGCACTACGAAGCAATACCAAGCTGAGATCGACCCGCAAAAGCTGCTGCAGTACAACGTCACACTGCCGCAGGTGCTCTCCGCAATCGGCGCGAGCAATCAAAACGCTGGCGGCAATTACCTACAGGTCGGCGCTCAAAACGTCAATGTGCGCGGGTTGGGACTCGTTAAGGGCCTCACAGACATGGACGCCGTACTAATCGCGGAGCGGAATGGCACGCCTGTCTTCCTGCGTGACGTAGCCGAGGTGCACGAAGGCTATCAGCCGCCGCTGGGCCGAGTGGGGCGAGATGGCGACAGCAACATCGTAAAAGGCACCGTGCTGTTGCAACGCGGGGAGCAGTCCCTGCCCGCTCTCGCAGGTCTGAGGAACAAGATCCGAGTGCTGAATGGCGGGCTCCTTCCGCGTGGCATGCACATTGACACAATCTACGACCGCACCTCGCTGATCAACCTCACCACCCAGACGGTCCGGCATGTCGTGCTCGCCGGATTGGTACTGGTGACGCTATTGCTGTTGATCTTCCTCGGCGATGTGCCGCTTGCTTTGGTTACCGCGTTGACCATTCCCTTCGCGGTACTGTTCGCCTTCGGTCTGATGACAGGAACTGGACGTTCCGCGAACCTGATCTCCATTGGCGCAATCGACTTCGGCATTATCGTCGATTCAGCCATCGTGGTGCTGGAGAACATCTACCGCCGCATGCATGAAGTCACGAGCGACGAGCACAGGCTTGATCTGATCGCCGAAGCCACAGCCGAAGCTGCTAAGCCGGTCCTCTTCTCGACCCTCATTATTCTCGTTGCATTCATCCCGCTGTTCACGATGCAAGGCGTACCGGGGCGGATATTCGCTCCAATGTCCGTGACATATGGCTTTGCGTTGACCGGCGCTCTGATCTTCGCGTTGGTCTTTGCGCCTGTGCTGGCGTCTTACCGTCGCGCGGTTCGCAGCGGACATGCGGCCGACACTCGCCTGGTGCATTGGCTGAAGCACCATTACGAACGACTGCTCATTCGCGTCATGTGGAACCGGAGATTCGTGGTGCCGGCGGCGGGCGTGTTTTTGCTGGTTTCGCTGGCGCTATTTTGGGCGATCGGTGGCGAGTTCATGCCCAAACTTGAGGAGGGGAATCTCTGGATTCGCACCACACTGCCGCAGGATGTCTCTTTCGACTACTCCGCACACTTGGCGGACGAGATGCGTGGGATTCTGCGCTCCTTTCCTGAGGTGCAGCAGGTTGTTTCGCAAGTTGGCCGGCCCGATGACGGCACCGATACGACGACATTCAACAACATCGAGTTCCAGGTCGATTTGAAGCCTGAGGCTTCGTGGAGGACCGCCCACAGCAAGGACGAACTGATCCAGAAGATGACTGAGACTCTCCAGCGCTATCCCGGCGTCGCCTTCAATTTCTCCCAGAACATCCAGGACAACGTGGAAGAGGCTATGTCAGGAGTGAAGGGCGAGAACTCGCTGAAATTGTTTGGCGATGACATCGACATACTGGCCAAAACCGCGAAGCAGATACAGGACGTAATGACAAAGATCCCTGGCGTAGCCGACTTGGCGGTCTTCAAGGAGACGGGCCAACCGAACCTGGTTATTTCCATTGATCGAGCTGTTGCGGGCAGGTACGGCCTGGTTGCGACGGACGTTAACGCAGCCGTCCAGGCTGCGATTGGCGGCGCCACGGCGACACAAATTCTTGAAGGCGACCGCCGCTTCGACTTTGTAATCCGTTACAAGCCAGAGTTTAGGCAGGATCCCGAGGCGATGAAGAACATCTTGCTCGCTACGCCGGAGGGTAGCCGCGTGCCGCTGGGCCAAGTAGCGAACATCGGCTTCCGCGAAGGCGCGTTCATGGTGTATCGCGAGAACGGTCGACGCTACATCCCGATCAAATTCAGCGTTCGCGGTCGTGATCTGGCGGGAACTATCGAAGATGTCCAGTCGCAGCTGGCGCGTGCCGTTCGATTGCCAGATGGCTACCACTACGAATGGGCTGGCGAGTACGACAGCCTTCGCAAAGAGCAGCAACGGCTCACGATCATCATTCCGATTACGGTCGGGATGATTCTTGCGCTGCTCTACGTTTCCTTCAATTCCATCCGCGATGCAGTCGCCGTTCTCTCCGTGCTCCCCTTCGGGATTGCCGGTGGTGTGCTGGCCCTGCTGGTGTCCCGCACACCCTTCAGCATCTCTGCGGCGGTCGGGTTCGCGTCGGTGATTGGGGTTGCAACTCTGGGCGGGTTGGTGTTCGTGGCCGGCATCCGTCGCGCCGAAGCGCACGAGCATGGCATTAAGCATTCAATCATCCGCGCAAGCGTCGGTGAAATGCGTGCCGTGCTGATGGCTTGCCTGGCGGCTGCTCTTGGACTGCTGCCAGCGGCGCTTTCGCGTGGAATTGGAGCCCAAGCCCAGCAGCCCCTGGCACGAGTTGTCGTGGGCGGGATGATTACAACCGCACTGGCCATCCTGATTGTGATTCCCGTTATCGCGAGTCTCGGGTTGGTCACGGGCGAGGCCACGGAATTGTAAGGAGGTTTTCACAAGTGCTGATTCGTCTGTATGTGATTTGTGCGCGATCTGTCAGGCTCCTTCTCTTGGGACTGCTGACCGCTGTCTGCCTCGCCACGGCAGCACGCGCACAACAGCAGAGCTTCACCTGGGAAGAGATTCGAGACCAGTTCTTAGCGAGAAACCCAACCCTACAGGCACAAGCGCTAAACATCCAAGCCATTCGTGCCGGCGAAATCACTGCCGGCTTGCGACCGAATCCGCAGTTTCAAAACGACACCTCTTCGGCCACCCTTGGGATCTACCAGGAATTCGAGATCGGCGGAAAGCGCCCGGCCCGGCTGGAAAGCGCGCGCCTTGCCACGTCCATTTCGCGAACCGATTTCGAGGACTCCCGTCGAACTCTTGTTTTCGAACTGCGACAGGCCTTTGTCGCTGCCTTGCTGGCCAAATCCGATCTCGACTTCGCCCAGAGCAATCTCTCGAATTATCAGAAGGTGATCGATCTCAACCGACTGATGCTCGAACAAGGAGCGATTGCTCGCGCGGACTTTCTGAAGATAGACCTCCAAATGCTGCAATTTCAGACTGACCTTGACGACTCGGCTCTGGCATTGAAGACGGCGAAGGCGACACTTCGAGCCTTGGTGGGTGTGTCCAATCTTCCCCAAGAGTTCGACATCAAAGGGGACCTGCAAACGGTTCCTGTCGAAAAAAGCCTGGCGCAACTCCAGCAAGCGGCGCTCGCCAACCGTCCGGATTTGAAATCGGCCGAAACCGGCCGTGACAAGGCGTTTGCCGATCTCCGTCTGGCGAAGGCGAATCAGTGGCCTAACCCGACCATCGGCACGTCGCTGCTGCACGCCGGCAAGGAAGTAGGTGGGCCTAGCTGGTTTCAGCCGTTTTACCCTAAAGATAGCGTCTCTAACGCCATGGGATTAGGAGTCTCGATTCCCATTCCACTTTTCAATCGAAATCAAGGGGAGGTTGCGCGTGCCAGAGCGGAACAACTTCGCGCAGACTTTCTTGTACAGGCCGCTCGTAATCAAGTCCTGCGGGATGTCGAAACCGCCTACGCGTCATTTGAATCGAGTCGCGAACGGGTCCGGCTCTACGAGCAAACCTACCTGTCACACGCCAAGGAATCACTGGACATCGAGGAGTTTTCGTTTCGCAAGGGGGCAGCTTCGATCCTCGACTTTTTGGATGCCGAGCGGACGTACCGCGCCACGCAACTCGCGTATCGCCAGCAACTCGCGGCTTACATGACGAACCTCGCGCAGCTTGAGGCTGCCGTGGGAACTCCGGTCACGCCATGAGGCAACGAATGCCTTTTCTCGTAACGATTGTTGTCTTCGTCCTGTCCACAATCGCCGGGAATTTGCGGTTGCCGCGCTGGGAACCGTAGTATAATGCGCGGCACCCGGCAGCGGAGCCCCAGACTGCTGTAGTGAGCCCCAGAATTATCGTCCTCATATTTGAGCTCTTCTAGCATTTTTCGGAACCGAACCCATGGGAGATAAGAAAATGAATCGCGCATTGCTTGTCCTCAGTTTGCTGCTGATCGTTGTCGCTGCGGCCAACTTTATTCCCGGACGAGCGCAAGCCCCAGCGCCGAATCCGTCGCGGGCAGCAACGCAAGGAGCTACTCCAGCGATCAACCCGTTGAAGGTGGCGCTGCTCAAGTGGTTTCCCGGCTACCAAAGCACGAGCTTCAGCGTGGGCAAGTCGCCAATCGGGATTGCCTTCGACGGGGCGGATGTGTGGGTCAGCAACCAGTATGGGGCCAGCGTAACTGAGTTGCGCGCCAATGATGGCACGAAGCTGGGAACCTTCGCCGTAGGCAGCGGGCCGACTGGGGTAGCATTCGATGGCGCGAATATTTGGACGGCGAACAGCTTTGGCAGCGATGTGACCAAGTTGCGGGCCAGCGATGGCAAGGTCCTGGGTACTTTCCCGGTGGGACAAGCGCCCATGTACCTGGCCTTTGACGGGGCGAACATGTGGGTCACCAACAGCCAAGGGGCCTCAATCACCGAACTGCGGGCGAGTGACGGCAAGATACTGGGCACGGTTACCGACAGCGCCGGGCCTTTCGGGATCGTTTTTGATGGAGTTCACATTTGGGTCTCGAATGCTAACGCTACAGTCACCCGGTTCAACCTGGATGGCACACAGGCAGGCACCTTCAATGTGGGCCTGAGCCCATACAACATGGCGTTCGACGGGGCCAACATCTGGGTAGCAAACGGCGGAGATGGCACGATCACGAAGCTGCGGGCCAGTGACGGTGCAAACCTAGGCACTTTTAATCCAGTGGTTGCTCCGTTTGGGATTGCCTTCGATGGAGTAAACATCTGGGTGGCAGGGGGATTCCAGTTAGCCGAACTGAGGCCTAGTGACGGCACGGTGATTTTCACCGCTCATCTGCCGCCAGACGTCGCCGGAGTTGCTTTTGACGGTGCCAATATTTGGATCGCTGACTACAGCATCAATAGGGTTGGGAAATTCTAGGGTGAGATCACAAAACGACCCGACACTCGGAGGAGGAGGACATGAAAACCTCAGTTCTACGTTTGGTTGTGCTCTGTCTTACGGTCGCCCTCAGTTCCACGTCGCTGCCTGCCCAGACCGTGAATGTGACCACTTGGCACAATGACATTGGGCGTACGGGACAGAACACAAATGAAACGACTCTTACGACCACTCTTGTTGGTGACGACACAAAGTTCGGGAAAGTGTGCTCTCGGTCGCACCAGTCACGTCTGCAAGCCGCTTCGCGATACAACACAGGCGAACCCAACAAAACGGGCTTGCCAGTCAGCGCAACAGGCAAGCCCTCACTAAGCTCTTTCAGCAGCTAGTTACGCAGCTGTCGTGGCTGCCCCGGTTGGCCTGATCTGCCTGGCAGCGTCGAGCAGTTGTCTGGATTGTTGAATTTGCCCTTCGATAGCGTGCGTTAGTGACTCCACAGCGCTCGTCACGAGCGACAATTCGGCAGGGGTAGTCCAGCCGGGCCTGTGGATGATCAGCAGAAGTTCCTTTGTAAGCCCTATGTTGGTGAGTTCCGTGACACGCCGGTTTAGGGTCTCAAGTTGGTGTTCCAATTTTGATAGGTCGTGTCCCATGTCTTACCTCCTTATGATGTAGCGGTTACCGGCACAGTCTATGCTCGTCGCGTGCTTTGTCAACCGTCGGCTGAGCAATCTGACGTTCGAATCGCCGCGGCTTGGGGGTCCCTCACACCTCGGCATCATTCTCGACAACGCAATATTGCATGGGCCGCCTTCCGGCGGCCCTTATTGCATCCTGATGTTTACAGTGAACGGTGCAAGCAGTGGCATATGCTAGTCACGGCCGCATAACGAGGTGAGTCCGCAAATCGTCTACAATGCTCCGGCCAAGCCGAGTTGCTTGGTCCCTAGATTGTTCCCGACAGCAATGAACATGAGACGCACGGTCCTCGGCGGATTGCTTTTCTCGCTTGTCACCGTTTCCTTTGTCCACGCGCAGGCCCGCCATATTGAGGGAGTCGTTCGCGATACCACGGGCGCACCCATCGCGGGAGCGGCTGTGATCGTGCATCTCGCCGGTTTCACCGCCCACGGCTTCACTGCGCACACCGGCACTGACAACACCGGCAATTTTTCTTTCTCCAATGTGCCGGACGGAGCCGGAACAATCGACGTGAGCGCAGACGGATTTGCTCCCGTTCACCTCGACGTCGGTCCCGGAACCCCGCCCGCGCTCGCCGTCGTGTTGCATCCCGCAGCCGTTCGCGAACAGGTGATCGTCTCGGCTACACGAACTCAGGTACGCCTCTCCAAGGCTCCGGGAAGTACAGTGCGCCTGTCATCCACCGACGTTGCTGCCACTCCGGCGCTTACCGTGGACGACATGTTGCGCCAGGTGCCCGGGTTCACTTTGTTTCGCCGCACCGGCAGTCGCACTGCGAACCCGACTTCCCAAGGCGTTTCGCTGCGCGGTATGGGCGCAAGCGGAGCAAGCCGGGCGTTGGTTCTGATGAATGGGATTCCGCTGCTCGATCCTTTCGGCGGTTGGGTTTACTGGGACCGTATTCCACGCGCAGAAATCGAAAGCGTCGAAGTTTTTCGCGGAGGACTCTCCAGCTTATATGGAACGAGCGCCATGGGTGGCTTGGTGCAATTCCTTACGCGAGAGCCTCAGGCTCCCGCACTCGTGCTCGAGACTTCGTACGGAAACCAGCAGACGCCTGACCTGTCGGTTTGGGCCGGTACCCGTTTAGGACGCTGGGACATGAATGCTGCCGCAGACTTGTTTCGCAGCGACGGATACATCCTCGTGCCGCTCTCGCTTCGCGGTACCGCGGACACGCCCGCGAACTCGGAACACGGAACTCTCGATTTCGGAATCGGACATGAACTCGGAAGCCGAGGCCGGGTCTTTTTGCGAGGCAACTTTCTTGACGAAGAGCGGCATAACGGCACACGTATCCAGACCAATGACACTCATCTTGCCTCCGGAGCCGCTGGGTTCGACCAGCAATTCGGCGCCGCGGACTCGCTGAGTGCTCGCCTCTATGCCGACGTACAGAGCTACAACCAGAATTTCTCCTCGATTGCCACCGACCGCATGAGCGAGTCGCTCACCAACATGCAGCACGTACCCTCACAAAATCTTGGCGGCCAAGTCCAGTGGACCCACGTGATCCACAACCAAACGTTTGTGGCAGGGGCCGACCTGGTCGAAGTATTAGGAGCGAGTGATGAGCAGATATTCTCCTCGGGAACGCACATTGCAAACAGCATTGCTGGCGGGCGCCAGCGCAGCTTCGGGATCTTCGGCGAAGACGTATTCCGTCACCGCAAATGGACGGTAATTGCCGCTGCCCGACTCGATAACTGGCAAAATTTTCGTGGCAGCTCGCAGCGGGTTTCTTTGTCTTCGGGTTCGCAAACTTTCCTGCGCTATGCCGATCGCAGCGACACGGCTTTCAATCCGAGGCTCAGCATTCTGCGATCGCTCACCGACAACATTTCCGTCACCGCTTCGGTATATCGCGCATTCCGGGCTCCTACGCTGAATGAGCTGTATCGCAGCTTTCGCGTGGGCAATATCGTCACGCAGAATAATTCTGCGCTGCGTGCGGAGCGGCTGACAGGAGCAGAAGCAGGGCTAAATGTCTCTGCCTTCGACCGCAAGCTCGATCTGCGAGGAACATTCTTCTGGAATGACATCGTGAACCCGGTCGCGAATGTCACCCTGAGCACTACGCCGACACTTATCACCCGCCAACGTCAGAATCTCGGACGCACCCGATCCCGAGGTTTGGAACTCGATTCCGTAGCTCACCTCAGCAGCCACATAGAGATTTCCGGAGGCTACTCCTATATTGACGCGACTGTGGTCCGCTTTCCTGCCAACACCGTTCTTGAAGGCCTGCGGCTGCCGCAGGTACCCCGAAACCAGCTCACCCTTGGAGCGCGCTATTGGAATCCCTCGCGGCTGATGTTCAGTGTTCAAGGCCGCTTTGTCGGAATCCAATACGACGATGACCTCAATCAAGTTCCGCTGGATCGGTACTTTACGGTGGACTTGATGGCTGGACGCACCTTCGGAAAGGGGATCACTGGATTTCTGGCGATTGAGAATCTGCTGAATCAGCAGTACACGGTGGCCAGAACTCCGGTTCCGAACCTGGGGCCCCCAGTCCTGTTTCGCGTGGGACTGCGGTATGGCTTCGGGGAAGCGTCTCACTAGTAGGAAGATGTGGGCCGAGCAGGGTAGAACTTCTCTCAACCGGGTAATTTCTCCCTCACCGAGCAAAATCGCCGTACGTGAAGGCCGCATTGGGCTTACGTACTCTACCGGATGTGCGCGGCATAGCTATCTTTACTAGACTGGCAGAGAATCGCGATTATTTCGCCTCGGAGGCTAGAAAATTTATGACACGAACAGCAACTCTGTTAGCTGTGTTGCTGCTGGCAGCGACGTGGGTCGTCGCGCAGGACACATCCAGCACAACACCGCAGTCCGGTTCGACTACAGGCACATCCAGTAGTCAGACTGATTCCACAAGCACATCTGGCAGCCAGACAGGTTCGACGGGCACGTCAGCATCTTCCCCTACGGCCCAGACCTCGATTACCGGATGTCTGAGCGGTACTCCCGCAAGCGGCAACTACACCCTTACCGACAGCGCTACCGGAATTGTCTACGTTCTCGTCGGCAACGTGAACGATCTCGGTTCGCATATCGGACAGCAGGTTCAGATCACCGGCCAAGCCATGACCTCCGGGAATGCGAGTTCCGGGAATACGACTTCCGGTAATGCCACCAGTTCTTCCTCGGCTTCAAACCCGAGCGATCAGACCGGTGCGGCTGGAGCGAATGCCGGCGGAACCGGCGCGAACTCTGGCGCCTCGGCCGGAAACTCTTTCCAGGTAAACAGCGTTACCAAGGTGGCCGACAGCTGCAGCGCGACGGGAGCGGGTCCAACTGCTTCCAGCAGCACTCCTGACACGAGCACTGTGGCCGCCAACAACGGATCTGCCAACGGCCAGACTGCGGGCGCGGCGGGCGCGGGCACGGCAAGCGGACAGACTTCGGGCAGCATGGGCAGCACCGGACAGACCACCACGAGTCCCGGAGCTACCACAACTACGCCTGATACAACAGGCCAGACGAGCACTACTCCCAGTACAACCACGCCGAGCGCCACGACGCCCAGCACGACTCCTGATACTACTGGCGCAACCCCTGGTACCACCACGACGACGCCAAGCACAACGCCTGATACCACGACGACGTCGCCGAGTAGCACGCCGGGGACATCGACTACTCCGAGCACTACACCCGGGACCAGCACCACACCGAGCACTACGCCTGGCGTAACCACTAGCCCGACTCCGGGCAGCACAACGAGTCCGACCGCAGCGCCAAGAGCGACGACTACTCCGGGGACCACACTTCCTCCGAGCAGCACTACGCAGCCTTCGAACACCACGCCTCCGCCGTCGAGCTCGGCTTCCAGCGAAACTCAGTCGAGCGACACGACTATGGCGAGCAACAGCAACTCGGGCGCAGCTCCTGCCTACTCGCAGCCTTCGTCTGGTGAGGCACAGTCAAACACTCCTTCAACCACCACTCCGAGTACCGACCAGAGCGCGGCCAGCCGGTCAACCACGACCACTACTGACCAAAACGCCGGTGCTAGCAACCAGACCGGCACTGCGGGCGCCAACACCGCTGGTGAACCAGCCGCGAACAAAAGCAGCCAGGGAACGCTGCCGAAAACGGGTAGCTTTCTTCCCCTGCTCGGCCTGCTTGGCTTCAGTTCGGCTGGCTTGGGTTGGTTGTTGCGAAAGTAAGATTCAAATTAGCCGTCGACCATGGGCCCGCTCAGAGGTGGGCCCATTTTTTCGTCATGAAGTGGCAGCCGTTTCAATCAAGCCCTCGCACTTATCAACTCTGACCCATCACCAACGTGCGAGCGGCGTGATCGCAAGCTGCTTCCGTGTGAGATAATCCCACTTGAGGAAAGCATGGCCGAGCACAAAGTTTTCTGTGTCAAGTTGCAGCAAGAGCTCCCCGGCTTAGAGGAGCCTCCCTTCGACACCGAGCTGGGCAAGAGAATCTACGAGAATGTCTCCCAACAGGCCTGGCAGCAATGGATGGAGTTCTGCAAGATGCTGCTGAACGAGTACCGCCTCAATCCCGCCCGCCGCGAGGATCAGGAAGTGATCGTCAAACAGATGCAGGAATACTTCTTCGGGCAAGGCGCAACTGCGCCCGTGCAGTACGTTCCCCCCACCCAGAAATAATCTGCCGCCCCGGTCAGAAACGAAGCACAATTCCTGTGGAGAACCGGAAGTCACTCTGCGTGTTGCTGAAGAACCGCGTCTGCAGATAATCTCCCTGGAAGCGCCATGCCACTGCGGGAATCAGCTTGTAGTCCAGTCCGCCTCCTAGTGCCGTGGCAAAGGATGTGTCGGAACCGGAGAATCCGCTGCCACTGCCGCTCGCATGTGCCGCGCCGAACAGCGCGTGCGCGAAGGGTGTGAACTTCCCTACGGAAGCAGAAACTCTTGGCCCGAACAGAAACGTGTAAACGCGGGCATCTACGTTTACCTTGCTTGGTACGCACGGAGGAGAAGGAATCGCTTCGCATCCAAAGGTGAAACTCTGCGAACCATAGTAGCCGCCGAGGTCCGCCACGATACCCACGAACGGTAATACTTTTCCTTCCAGCGAGCCATTCCATCCGTTCAAATTCGCATTGCCGCTGGAAGAAGCCACAGGCGAGGACGAAAACACGTTGGCGTGATTGTACGAATATCCGAAGAACACGTTGCCCTTGGGTATCTGGGCGCTGGCAATGGAAGCAAGCGGCAGCAGGAGAAAAGCAGCCGCGAACATCTTGTGCACAGAAGTCCTCCTATGTGCAAAGTTCCGAGATTTCTGGTGGACAAGTACCTAGATGCTCAATCAGAACCCGACGGATATTGGAAAGTTGCTGCGGCCGCACGTTTCTAGTGCTCACGCTGAAAGCGGTATCTGCCCTTGTGTTCCAAGGCCATGGCCTCAACCATCTTTAAGAAGGCGCGCGCCGCGTGCGAAAGGTTTGCCGACTTGCGATAGATCATCCGCAGCTTGCGATGCAGGCGCAGCTCGCGCACCGGGATCCTCACCAGCTCGCCTCGCGCCAATTCGTTTTCTACGCTGATCTCCGGCAACAAAGCCACCCCACTGCCCAGGATAACGAAGCGCTTAATGGCTTGCAGCGTGGGCAGCTCGATGTCCATGTGCAGCGGCGTCTTGTAGCGTTTGAATGCCTGAATGACTTTCTCTCGATACGGCGAGGTGACGATATGTGCCACGAACGACTCCGCCCCCAGTTGCCGGATGCTCACCTGGCGTGAGCTTGCCAGCGGATGCTTCGGCGGAACCACGAAGATCAACTCATCCTGGTACACCACCAGCGAATGGAGTTGCGGTTCTTGGGGATCGTAGGTGAGCACCCCCAATTCAGAACTGTGCCGCAGCACGTCGTCGGGGATTTCGCTGCCCAGTGCGCGTTGCACCGTGATCTTGATCATGGGATGCAAGCGGCGGAATTCGGCGAGCACGGGCAGGAGATAAAGTGCGGTGAATTCGTTGGCCGCAATCGCCAGCTTACCTTTATGCAGCTCCCGCAGTTCCACCAGCGCTTCCCGCGCGTCGTTGCGCAAGTTGAGCATGCGCTCGGCGTATTCCTGCAGTACCCGTCCGGCGTCGGTCAGTTGGCCGTCGCGCGAGGAGCGGTCGAACAGCGGCTCGCCGATTTCTTCTTCCAGCTTGCGGATGGTCTGACTCACCGCCGACTGCGTCCGGTACAGTTTCTCCGCAGCACGCGAGAACCGCCCTTCCCGCGCCACCATCAGGAATACTTCGAGTTGCGAGAGATCCATGATTTTCCCCCGTGAGTGGAACTGCAGGGCTTATCAGTTGCGCTAATAGTCTTAAGACACGCTTATGATAATTGCAGGATTATAAGCTTTGCTTTCAATGTCTGTCTACGTAGCATATAGCCGGTAACCCCAACACCGAAAGGTGGGCTATGGACAGAGCAAGAATCACGGTATTCGATACCACGCTGCGGGATGGCGAACAATCGCCCGGCTGCAGCATGAACGTGCAGGAAAAGCTGCGCATGGCGCATCAGCTTGATCGGCTGGGCGTAGATGTCATTGAAGCCGGTTTCCCGATCTCATCTGAGGGCGATTTCGCTGCCGTGCAGGCGATTGCCGCTGTCATCCGGCGCCCAATCATTACCGGCTTGGCACGCGCTTGCGCGCAAGACATCGAACGCGCCTGGCAAGCTCTGGGCGGAGCTGCGCGCCCCCGCATTCACGTGTTTCTGGCGACCTCCGATATTCACTTGAAATACAAGCTTAGAATTTCTCGCCAGCGGTGCGTGGAGCAGGCTCGCGATGCGGTGCGCCTTGCGAAATCCCTTTGCGATGACGTGGAGTTCTCACCCGAGGACGCCACTCGTACCGATCCCGCTTTTCTGTGTGAAGTAGTGCAGGCAGTAGTCGATGCTGGCGCCACGACGATCAATATCCCCGATACTGTCGGCTACACCATGCCTCAGGAATTTGCCGACCTGATCACAACTATTCGACGGCAGGTCCACGGGATAGAGAACGTAACCATTTCCGTACACTGCCACAATGATCTCGGATTGGCCGTTGCCAATACTCTAGCCGCGCTGGCTGCTGGCGCGCGTCAGGTGGAATGCACCATCAATGGAATCGGCGAGCGAGCCGGCAACGCTTCTTTGGAAGAAATTGTGATGGCTATGCATGTGCGCGCGGATCGCTATCGGTACGATACCGGCATCCACACCGAGCAGCTCTATCCTACAAGCTGCCTGCTGACCGAGGTCACTGGCGTGCCGGTGCAGCCGAACAAGGCCGTCATTGGCCGCAATGCCTTTGCCCACGAAGCCGGCATTCACCAGGACGGCATGTTGAAGAACCCGCTAACCTACGAGATCATGACGCCCAAGTCGGTGGGGGTGCCTGATTCCACGCTGGTCCTGGGCAAACATTCCGGGCGGCACGCATTGGCGATTCGATGTGAGCAACTCGGCTATGCCTTTGAACGCCGGGAACTCGACGAGATTTATCGCCGCTTTGTGGTGTTGGCCGATCAGATTAAGCATGTCGAGGATCATCACCTGCTCGAACTGATTCGCAAAGCCCGTCTGGCGATTCGCAGACCGCCTGCTCACGCTGATATTCCGCCCATTGCGCTTGCCGCGGCTGCCGGCAATCAGCGAACAGGATGGGAACCCGCTCCGAAACAATTTCCGTCTGTGCACCCCGTGGAATTCAGTGCTCGCCCGATCGCACGCAATGCCATGGCGGAACATCACTGCGAGCAGGATGACTATCTCTGGGGAGTGTAGTCATGTTCCAGGATGGGAATCCGATTGCTCTTGTGCAGTTTTTTGGGTCAAACTATTCTCTTGATATTGGGCGCGTGCTGGTTTCGCCGTGCATCTCATCCTGGTAGATGCTGGCGGTGATGGGTTGTGCGTCCGTCTCCTGACAGACTGAACGAAGTCCCCCGTATGTACGGTGAGACATGCCTCTGAAGGTCGCAGTGCTTCCCGGAGATGGTGTAGGCGAGGAAGTTACAAGGGAAGCTGTGCGCGTTCTTGAATCTGTCGCGCAGGTCTTCTCTCACGAAGTCACGCTCACAACGCACAAAATCGGTGGTGCGGCGCTTGTCGCCGATGACGATCCCCTTCCGCGTGAAACCTTGAGAGCCTGCACTTCATCCAAAGCAGTGCTCTTGGGAGCCGTGGGTGGGCCAGCCTTCGATCGTTATCCCGCGCATCTTCGTCCCGAGAGCGGGCTGCTTCGATTGCGCCACGAGCTCGGCGCATTCGCGAACCTGCGACCGGCAGTTTGCTTCTCCGCCCTTCAAGACGCTTCTCCCCTGCGCTCAGAAGTCGTGAGTGGGACTGACATCCTCATCGTGCGGGAGTTGCTGGCGGGCATCTATTTCGGCGAGCCACGCCTGATTCAGGGCCCAAACGGCCATCGCTCGGCCACCGACACGATGCGATATCAGGAGCAGGAAATCGAACGCATCGCCCATTTAGCCTTTCAGTTGGCGAAATCCCGTCGGCGCAAAGTGACTTCAGTGGACAAGGCCAACGTTCTCGACTGTTCCCGCTTGTGGCGTGAAGTCGTCACCACGGTCTCAAGGTCGCATCCTGAAGTGACGCTAAACCACATGTACGTGGATTCAGCAGCTATGAATCTTGTAGCTCGTCCCCGCGACTTCGACGTGCTGCTCACGGAAAATATGTTTGGCGACATTCTGTCTGACCAGGCTGGCGGCGTGGTGGGCTCGCTGGGGATGCTGCCCTCTGCCAGCGTAGGAGGCCCGGTGGGTATTTTCGAACCGGTGCACGGCTCCGCCCCCGATATAGCGGGGAAAGATTTGGCGAATCCGATTGGCGCCATATTGTCTGTTGCGATGATGCTGCGTTACGCCTTTCAGCTTGAGGCGGAGGCGGATCGCGTCGAATCAGCCGTCGCTGCCGTGCTCGCAGCAGGACATCGAACTGCCGATCTGGCCAAGCCTGGACAACCTGCTCTAAGTACGTCCGCTATGGGTGACAAGATCGTCGCAGCTGTCCGCGACGGCGCCCGCGTTAGCAAGCGAGCCGCCAGTCGGGAATCCGCGTCTGCCCTTTCCACAGAGCTGCCCCGTGCCTGATCTGCATTCCTGATGACCGGGAGTACGATTCCTCGCTCAAAGGTTCTTCCGTTTACCCTCTTGGACTGCCGAGCCTAGGCGTGACGATTACCCGTCGCTGCATATTTCCCCGTCAGTGCGTTCCAGCGAATCTTCACCATCTCGCCAAACATGCGTAGCCCATCGCGCAGCGGGCTGATACGGGTGCCTTCACTGTGCGCCCATGCCACCGGAACTTCCGCTACGCGGAACCCAAATCTCGTTGCCAGATACAGCAACTCCGGATCGAAGCCCCAGCGCTCGATCCGCTGGAGAGGAAAAATAGCCCGCGCCGATTCGCGAGTGAATGCCTTGAATCCGCATTGCGTGTCTTTGAATTTCAAGCCGAGGGTGAGCCGCAGCAATAGATTAAAAATCCGCCCAAAGAATTGCCGGTATAGCGGCTGGCGTTGCGTCTGCAGTTCACTCCGCATCCAGCGCGAACCGATCGCCAGGTCGGCCCCACCTTGGATCGCGTCGAAAAGTTTGTCGGCCTCTTCAATGGGCGAGGAAAGATCCGCGTCCGTAAATAGCAAAACTTCCCCCCGTGCCAGCAGCATGCCATTGCGGACGCTGTAACCCTTGCCGCGATTTCCAGGATTCTCTACCAGCCGAAGCTTTGGATTTGCTTCCAAGAAACGGCGGACTGTCTCGACCGTGTTGTCGCGCGATCCGTCGTTGACCACGATCACTTCCGCGTCCCAGCCTCGGGCGGCAATATGGGCCAAAACTCTTTCCAATGTCGCGCCGATGCGGGCGCTCTCGTTGTACGCGGGAATGATGATGCTGTAGTTCAAGCAAGCGCTCGGTTTTCAGCTATCAGCTAAGACAAATGCGATGAGCAGTAGGTTGATTATGCAGAAGAGAATAGTAGTTTGCGAAACAAACGTCACTATTCTTGAGCGTAACGAAATGACGACAGGTAGCGATGACTGGCGGAATGTGAAGGCTGAGAACTGAGAGCCGAGAGCTGAGAACGGACAACCAGAACTGAAAGCTGCTTTTACGCCACTTGTCGCGTCTTCGACAACATTTCAAAGAATTCGCCGACGAGCTCTTCGTCCCACAGCCCGGAGCGGGATTCCTCGCGCATCGTAATAGCAGACTGCTCATGCGTGAGTGCAGGTTTGTAAGGACGGGCGGTGCGCAGTGCGTCGTAAACGTCGACCACCTGCAGGATTCGCGGCAGCAGAGCGATCTCGGTTCGGTGCAAGCCATCAGGATAGCCACTGCCATCCGAATGTTCGTGATGATGGCGGATGATTGGCAGCACCAGGCGCAGCGACTTGAGGGGCCTGCAGATGTTCTCCCCGGTAATGGGATGCTGCTTCATCACGGCCCACTCCTCAGGCGTGAGGTTCGAACCCTTTTTCAGGATTTCGTCGGGCACGGCAATCTTCCCTAGATCGTGTAGAAATCCGCCGCGCCGCAGCGCGATAATCGATTCCTCTTCCAATCCAAGATGCCGGCCGAGACTCGCGGCATTCTGCGCTAGACGCTCGCAATGACCCTCCGTGTAGGGGTCGCGCGACTCCACACTGCGGCCAAGGGTGCAGAGCACCGACTCAGCGGTCTCCAGTTCGTCGGTGAATTCCTTCAGCTTGAGCAAAGATTTAACCCGCGCAAACAGTTCTTCTGCGAAGATTGGCTTGTTCAGAAAATCGTCGGCGCCGGCTTCAATGCCCTGCAGCTTATCTTCTCGATCGCTTAAGCCGGTGATTAACACAAATGGAATCAGGCGCGTATCAGGGTTGCCTTTCAGTTCCCGGCACAGCTCGTAGCCGGACTTGCCGGGCATCACTACGTCGGAGAGAATCAGGTCCGGGGTTTCGCGATGAATTTCGACCGTAGCCTGCACTGCGTCTCCTACCGCAACCACATCGTAGCCGCGGGTGGAGAGCAATTCACGCATCAGCATCATCGTGTCCGGATTGTCGTCGACCACCAGTACCCGCGGAACACGCCGACCCATGCCCTGACCCGTCATTGCTTTATACGAAGGAGAAACTCGCAAAAAAGTTGTCCGATGTTTCTTGGGGAACTCCACCATAGGATTCGAAGCCTTATTGTAATGGATTCGTATGTCTCACAAATGGTTCAAACCGGTGGAAAATAATCCTGGCGCACTGCTCACAGTGCTCGAAAGTGGGCAATACCAGATGACGAGACTGATGTCGAGTTTATACATGTTTCGGGAACGCAAAAATAAAGTGCAGGTTCGCGTCACCTGACCTTGCCTGCTACTGCCGAAGGTGGTAAGGGTGGGCCATGCGTTTCGTCACGTTGTTTCTGCTCTGCATCTTAATGGAGACCGATGCCGCAGCCGCCACCAAGCCGCATGTGGTTTTGTTCGGAAAGACTACAACGGTAAAGTGGTATGTCGGCTCTGAGGAGACGAAAGCGATTGACCTTAAGATACGCGCGCTCTACGTAGATGCGCGGCTGAAGGAATTTACCTTTGGGCAGCCACACGAGGTGACCGACCGCCTGTTCGTCGTCCAGCGCGCTTTCCGACTGAACGATACCCTGGCGCAAGACAAGAATCCATCGCCGATATGGCGCTGGCAGCGCGGAGGTTGGCTGCTGGTCGACCGCATTACTGGCCGAGTCTCAACCATATCTCTTCCCGAATTCGACTCCTACTATTCCTCCGCGACCTGGTACCGCGATTACGTGGCCTATTGCGGTGTGTCTGACGATGGGAAGAAACTTTTCCTCATCGTGGCCCAGTTAAGCCGCCGCAAGCCAGTGTTGAAGAAGGCAGCCGGACAAGCCAAGGCTGACGAAATGCCCGATTCGGAGTGTTCTCCCCCAGTATGGGAGCGTCCCGCACGCGTGACCTTTGCACCCGGAAGCGATAAGTTTACCTATTCCGTGCGCGGGCATGCTGGGGATCTGGTGCACGATGCGGACGAAGAGGAAAACGCGGAGTAATCCGACAGCCATGCCGCCGACGAGATCCGCTTTCCGAAACTAAATTTCGCCGCGGGGATCGCTGGCTGCGTCACGTACCCGTTCCTCTTTTTTACATACATCGTGCCCGCCACCAGCAACACGGCTGCGACTACGAAAACGAAGAAACGTCGCCGACTTCGCGTTTCCGCCGGAGCCATCAGGTACTTCGACATGGCCGCGCCGAGCGCGAGCCCCGAGATTAACCCTCCTACGTGTGCCGAGTTGTCGATGCCCGGTACCGCCGCGCCGAAGAAAAGATTGTAGGCCGCAAAGGTAAGCAGACTCCGCAGCGTTTGGCGCATCGCGGCTTTGGGAATCGGAAGGTGACCAAGATAGAACGCGCCGATTAAAGCTCCGGCCACGCCGAAAATCGCTCCCGAAGCGCCCGCGCCAACCGTCACTGGATGCCACCACAAACTGGCCAGGTTTCCGAACAGCCCACATGCCAGATAGATCAGCAAGTAAGTCCAGCGGTCAAAAATGCGTTCCGCGAGAATGCCGAGGTTCCACAAGCACCACATGTTCAGCCCAATGTGGATGATGCCGACGTGCACAAAAACCGATGTCAGCATTCGCCACGGCTGTCCGTCGAGCGAGAGCGGGCCCCAATCCGCGCCCCACTGCAGCAACTGTAGGATACTGGGCTCGATGGGCGAAACTCCACGCAGCAGCATGCCCACAAAAACCGCGACGTTGATGGCCATGATCGCCGTCGTTACCGGCGGACGAGGGCGCTGCACGACCCGAGTGGATGGTTGCGACGGAGATGGCAGGCGAGCAGCATCCACGCGTGTCGCGCTCCCGCAGTAGGGACAGTGATCGTTTGGACCGGCATCACTAACAAGCAACTCGCGCCCGCAATTCACGCAATTGGCCATGTGAGGTCTGAAATCTTCAATCTGAAATCTGAAATCTAAAATTTCTCCTAATCTCCTGCGGTTTCCACCGCGGCCATCTCCTCAGCCACACTCTTGTTCTCAATGCGCGCACTGGTGACCAGCACCACCGACGCGACCACAATTGCGCTGCCCATCAGAATGTAGCGGTCTACAGCCTCGTGCGCGATTGCCCATCCCAGGAACACCGCCACTACGGGATTGACGTAGGCATACGTCGATACTTTCGATGTAGGGACATGCGCCAGCAGCCAGATGTATGCCGTGTATCCGATCCACGATCCGCAAACCACCAGATACAATACCGCCCCAATCCCGCGCGCCGTCCATACCAGGTTCGATCTGTCTTCGAACATGAACGCAAAAATCAGGTTGCCCAATCCAGCGAACGTAACCTGCCAGGCCGTGCCGCTGAAGGGATCAATAGCAGCATCCTGCCAGCGTTTTGATAATACCGATCCCAGCGCCCAACTGAACGAGCCTCCGAGCAGGCTCAACGACCACCACAGTTCTTTGCGTCCGAATGCGTGGGTCGAATTCAGATCGGGCCACAGCAGCACCGCGATGCCGATGATGCCCAGGCCCAATCCTGCCAAGCCTTGAGAAGAAATCTTGTGATGGCCCAGCAGCAGTGCATCGAGCACCAGAAACCACAACGGCGTGCTTGAGACCATCAACGCCGAGAATCCCGAGGGCACCACCCGCTCGGCATAGGACAGCGTCAAATTCCCGCCCATTAGAAGCAGAGTTCCTATGACCGCCATGTGCAGCAACTGCACGCCGCTGTATCGGACCACGCGTCCGCGCAGGGCGCAGTACGCAAGCATGACCGTGCCGGCGACCAGAAATCGTATGCCGCACATCAGGGCCGGCGGGATGTGTTCGACGGCAATGCTGATGCCCAGGTACGTCGACCCCCAGAACAGATACACCAATCCGAAGGCAAGGATCACAAAGAAGCGATGCTGGCGCTGCGATTCGGTCATGGGAAAAGATGGTACTTACCAACATATCAGACAGCGTAAAGAACCTTTGGGATTCATAGAGATGCATGCCTGGTAGGGTGCACCGAAATAAGTTGTGTGATTTTGACGCTCAGACAATGGAAGCGGAATTAAAGGAAGGATGCGACGAAACTCAGGAAGGAGTGAACTACCAAGCCATTGCGCCTTGACGCCTGCCCAAGCCGGGAACATAATGCGTGGGGTCTCGGGGTGGGGCTTTCCTGGCCGTCTTCGGAGGCGGCGTCTTATGGCATCTCTTCGCCGTTGCGCTTTTGCTCTGGCCCTGCTGCTTTGCGTTTCTTTTGTACACGCCCAGACACATGTGTCAGACCTAAAGACCATTAATCCGACCTTCACGACCATCGATGTGCCAGGTGCGGGAGAAACTTTTGTGCAGGGCATCAATACTGCTGGGAACATGGTGGGAAATTACGCCGCTACCCTTCAGAGTCCCGCCCATGGTTTTCCGTCGGTTAATGGAGTGTTTAGCTACCTCGACTATCCGGGAGCGTATGACACATTTACTAACGGCATCAATGACTCGGGCACGATCGTTGGCTACGCTGAGTTCAGTGGTGGGACGACAGCTCTCGGCTTTTTCTGCGACGGCGTATCCTACACAACATTTCATCCCGGGAATAACAGCGGGACCTACGCCCTAGCCATCGACAACGCTGGCGATGCTGCGGGTGGTTCCGGCAGTCTCGGCGAGACCATCGGATTCGAGCTACGCGGAAACCACTTCAAAAGCTTGTCGCCGCCCGGCAGCTATGTATACGTGTACGCGACTGCAATCAACAACTTGGGTGAGGTTGTGGGGTGGACGGCCACAAGCGTAGAGAACGGCTTCGCCTATAAGAACGGGAAGTACCAGACCATCTCGGTCTCCGGTGCAAACGACACGGAAGCACACGGCGTTAACGACGGTGGTGTGATCGTTGGCTGGTATCTAATGGGAAGCTCTGTGTACGGGTTTGCTGTGATGAAGGGCAAATACGTTTCGTTTGGTTATCCCGGAGCGGCAGGCACACTCCCGTCCGGAATCAATGCTTCGGGGCAGATTGTCGGAAGCTACACCTTTGACTTCAGCACATATCATGGTTTTGTGACGAGCCCGATTACCGCCGAAGATTTTGGGTAGGAACTGCTGGTAGCTACCTGCGGGTGACCCATCCGCGCATGCAAACCGCTTCACCTTGACGTATCGCCAAACCGGGAACATAATGCGTGGGGCCTCGGGGTGGGGCCGGTCCGGCCGTCTCCGGAGGCGGAATATGACATCTCTTCGCCGTTGCGCCTTTGCTGTTGCCCTGTTCTGCGCTCCATTCATCCACGCCCAAGCGGATCCTTCGTTGTCCGGAGTGAAGACCATCAATCCAACCTTCACCACCATCGATGTGCCGGGGGCGAGTGTCACTGCTATCAATGGGATTAACATCGCAGGCGACATGGTGGGCTGGTACACAAACGTTGCCGGGGGCTACTGCCCTTGCCATTCGTTCCTGCTGAGCGGCGGAAACTTCACTTTTTTCGATTACCCCGGAGCGGCCTCTACGCTTGCGTACGCCATCAACGATTCTGACCTGATTGCTGGTGCCGAAGGTGACCAGCAGAATATCGACGACAAAGGTTTCGTCTATGACGGGATTACGTTCACGCAGGTGAGGTACCGGCAGAACACCCGGACTATTCTGTACGGCATGAACAACGCTGGTGACCTGGTGGGTGGGACGGGTACGGCCTCGGCTACGAAAGCATTTCTTCTGCAGAGTGGAAAGTTTCAGGCCATCCGGTTTCCTGGATACTACGTCTATGCGTACGGAGCAGGCATCAACAATTTCGGTGATGTTGTGGGATGGACCACGTCACCATACACTAGCTTCCTGCTTAAGAATGGCCGGTTCCAGAGCGTCTCCTTTCCTGGGGCGGGCGAAACACTAGCAGACGGTATCAACGACAACGGTGTAATCGCTGGCTGGTACGGCATGGGGAGTTCCGATTTTGGCTTTGCCCTGATGAAGGGGAAGTACGGCTCATTTGCCTATCCCGGCGCGATCGCCACCTTCCCTGTCGGCATCAATGCGTCTGGGCAAATTGTTGGTAGCTACACGTTTGATTATCAGATCTACCACGGATTTGTCACAGACCCCATCACGGCTGAAGATTTCCGATAAGTCTTCGAGTTCGGGCAGGCAGCTTTCTGAGCGCCCGCCCTTGCTCATGCGCGGAGTCGCAATGCTGGAATCAAGGCTTCATCCAGGTGACCCAGTCGGAAATGTACGACTGGATTCCGAGGCCCGTACCCCCTTGCAACCACTTGACGAGTTGCCCCGCAACCTTCTGCTGTCCCAAGTTAGTCGGATGGGTGTAGTCACCCCAGTAGGTGGAACTGTACATCGGGTTAGTGTCGCCGTAACGCACGTCCCAAGTGCCGTTGCAAACGTTGGGAGATGGCTGCCCCCCACACCACACTAAGAGGTCACTCCTCTGGTTTGGCCCATTCACCCACAGGTACGGTCCCCAGTCGAACCATGGCGCAACTGTTAAATCAACCGGACCCGAATAGCCGTTTGAATCAGGAACCCCATCTATCTGTGCCTTTACCATGCGCTGAACACCGATTCCCTCCTCGAATGCGTAAGGTTCGGGCATCAGGCACCAGTGATATTGCGAATCCGCCTTGTGGATATTGGCATAGAGCCCGTAGGTCCGGCTGGTGATGAACACCTGCTTCAAGTTCGGATAACGTGGGGTCCCGCTGGAAGTGCCGTCCGGATTCAGTTTGCAGCACTACATGTACTACAACTACTGCCGTCCGCATGGAACACTGCGATGCACCCAGCACAAGAAGCTGGATTAAGCGATCATATCTGGAGCACGGAAGAAGTGATTGCGTTGTTGCCGAAGCCAATGGTAAAGGCTTCTACGATTGAGGGTCTGGTTCTGAAGGCTCTGGAGGTATGATCTCCTCGTCATCCTCATCTTCCAGCCCGAGCTTGTCGGAATCCTTTGGAGGAATACCGAGCATTCGGCTCAAAAGATGGCTGCTTTCCCTGAACTTATTGAAATCCTCGATCTGGTTTGCGCGGTACGTTTCAAGCATGCCGATATGATATGCGCATGCCTCTTTCCAGTTTTGGTCGTTCAATTCGGTATTAGTTGCAGCAAGAAGAAGACTGCCAATGTCTATGTCTGCCATTTCCAAGTTGTTTGTGATCGCGTCTATCACTTGGAAATTGAGGAGTCCAGACGGTCCAACATCACGCAGGACGGCGATCTGGCTTGCGCCTCCACATCCGTCTACGTGTTCTTTCGCTTGGTATAAGGTGTAGGCAGCAACGATTACGCACTGATGAATTGTGAGATGGCTCTTGTGCATACGGCGCGCTAAGAAGTCTGCCATGTAATATCCTTGGCCTGCCGAATAGTACTCTTCCTTCTCGTTGACTACCGGACCAACGGCGGAAAAAAGCTTAGAATCGCCGTCCATTTTTATGCCGTAGATCAAATCTACGTGTGGGCAGAATCCAGGTTGGTAGATTTTCCCAAACTCTTTGTACAGCCCTTTTATGGTGGTTTCGATCCTTTCGCCCGCTTCCTGTAAGGATGTAGCTTTCTGTGCAGTCTTCCACGCCTCATCTATCAACTTGTCGATAAACGGACCATCACCAGCACCACAGAATGCAGCGGCCAGATCGCTCACCTCTTCACCCCTGAATCGCTTTCCAGCTTTGGACAATGAGTCAGGTTCAAATCGCAACTTTGGCACGTGTCTCTTTGAATGGAGCACAGTTTCCTGAGTGTCCGCGCAAAGAACAACGCCCTCGTAGGATTTGAATCCAGCAACGATTGTCACGGCATCCCTCTTGGGAAGCGGCGCTGGCTTTGATTCAGAGGGGAGGCGCGGCTTCGGGGGCCTAATCATAGCTCACCCCCTGTGCAAAACCAAACTGACCCAGTACCAGTTTTTGTTGTCTTTTCAGAACAGAAAGGGAAAGCATCTCCCTGAATGCCTAACCAAGCGCAAGAATTCTTTGTTGGTGTAATGTAGGTTAGGGCAGCACTCGTACACCGCATTTAACAGATGAATTCGAGTCTCTAATATTGACTCCAAATCCTTCCAGATTAGAGGCCATCCTGCCCGCAGCGCCCCCCTTTTCCGGTGCTACAATTAAAGGTTCCGTAACCGTCTACCCGGCATCCATATCTTTCTGAGGTGCAATTATGGCAACTGTTGAAGCCCCCACTCGCCCGCAGATTTCCCTGCATGAAGGCCCATTCGTCAACGAGCCTTATATCGATTTCAGCAAGGAAGAAAATGCGCGCAAGATGCGCGCCGCCATCGAGAAAGTCCGAGGCCAGCTCGGCCGCGAGTACGACCTGATCATCGGCGGCAAGCGCGTGAAAACTCCAGACAACATCAAATCCGTCAACCCGGCGAAGCCGTCCGAAGTGGTCGGGCTGCACCAGAAAGCGGGAAAAGAGCAGGTCGAGCCGGCGATGAACGCGGCGCTCAAGGCATTCGAAACCTGGAGCCGCACTTCGGTTGAAGAACGCGCCAGCCTCCTGTTCCGGGTGGGAGATCTGCTGCGCGAGCGCAAGTTTGAATTCATGGCGTGGCTAGTCTTTGAGGTCAGCAAGAACTGGGCAGAGGCCGACGGCGACATCGCCGAGACTATCGATTTCTGCGAATTCTACGCGCGCGAAATGCTGCGCCTATCCAAAGTCGAAGCGCCGGTACAACTCCCGGGCGAGCGCGATTACCTTTTCTATATCCCACTGGGCGTCGGCGCGGTGATTCCGCCGTGGAACTTCCCCGCGGCGATCATGGCCGGCATGACGCTGGCCTCCATCGTTGCCGGAAACACCGTGATCGTAAAACCCTCCAGCGACTCGCCTACCATCGCGGCAAAGTTTGTCGAACTGCTCGAAGAAGCGGGCATGCCCGATGGCGTGGTGAACTTCTGCCCCGGCGCAGGGGCCAGCTTTGGCGATGCGATCGTCTCCCATCCCAAGACTCGCTACATCGCGTTTACCGGATCCCGCGAAGTCGGACTACGCATCAACCAAGTGGCTGCCGAGAAGCCGGAAGGCCAGATCTGGATCAAGCGTACGATTCTGGAAATGGGCGGCAAAGATGCCATTATTGTGGATGCCGATGCTGACTTCGACTCCGCGGTTGAGGGCGTCGCCGCTGCCGCGTTCGGATTCCAGGGCCAGAAGTGCTCTGCCTGCTCGCGGGCAATTATTGACGAGAAGATTTACGACAAATTCCTCGACAAACTAAAGGCGCGTGTGGAGAAGATCAAAGTCGGGGATCCAGCCCAGAATACCAACATGGGAGCGGTCATCAACGAAGGCTCGATGAAAGATATTCTCAACTACATCGAGATCGGCAAGAAGGACGGGCGGCTCATCACCGGCGGCGCCCGCGACACCAGTGCCGGCGACGGCTATTTCATCCAGCCGACGGTCATCGCGGACATCAAGCCCAAGTCAAAGCTCGAGCAGGAAGAAATCTTCGGACCGGTGCTGGCGGTGATTAAAGCCAGGAACTACGATCACGCGCTGGAGATTGCCAATGACACGGAGTTTGGCCTTACGGGCGCTGTCTACACCAGTTCTCGTGACAAGATCGAACGCGCCATGCGCGAATTCCAGGTTGGCAACTTGTACATAAACCGCAAGTGCACGGGAGCCATCGTCGGCGCGCATCCTTTCGGCGGGTTCAACATGTCCGGAACCGACTCGAAGTCCGGCGGGCCCGACTACCTGTATCTGTTCACCCAGGGCAAGTCGGTGGGCGAGAGAGTCATTTAGAACCTCTCTCTCACTTTTGGCCGGAGGCGCGAGCCTCCGGCTTATTTTTTTCGGAACCGCGTACGGGACATCGAGCAAACAAAGAGGCCGCCCGAAGGCGGCCTCACCCCAACATAACTTATAACGTCTCCACGCAAGTCTACGAACCGGCCGTTGCCGAGCCTGCCACCTGCGGCGTCGCAGCCGCGGCGGTCGCCGCTGCCGCTTCGTTCAGAATGCGGTGGTGGATGGTGAACAACGCCAACTCCAACCGGTCTGACACGCCGATCTTGTCATAGACATTCCGCAGGTAGTTCTTGATCACCTGCTCGGTCGTGCCAAGCTGTGAGGCGATTTCCTTGTTCTTGTAACCCTGAACGATCAGCGCCACAATCCGCAATTCCTTGGCGGTGAGCCGATCGCGGACCCGCAATCCGACCATATCGTTCTCGGTCAGTTCACTGGGCACCGCAATATCCTGCACCCATGAGTCGCCACGCGCCACCTTGCGAACGCAATCGACCAGTGCGGCGCTGGTCACGTTGCGGTAGACCACGCCGTGCGCGCCGGCGTTCATGTAGCGTTGCGCGCTCTCGCCGGTGTCGGCCAGCACGACGACCCGTGTCTTGGCTTTCACCGCGCCTTGTAGGACAGCATTAAAGTCGGAATGGAATCCGCCGGCGACGATCAGCACCGCAGCACGAAACTTATCCAGGGCCATGAACATCTGCTCCTGGGTCTGCGCCTGCGCCACGATCCGCATCTCGTCTTCCACGGCAAGAACTTTGGCGATCCCCGCACGGAAGATTGCCTGGTTGTCGGCCAGAATTAGCTTGAGCATCGTCTCAGCACCTCGTTACGAGTGGCGAACGAAATCGTAAGTATCGATCACGCAGGCCACACCCTGTGCCTCCGTGGATTTACTGCCGGCCGCCGGATCGTCCTTCCGGACTACTCGTCCGCGGCATTGAATAACGACGTCCTCGGTTCCGCCGGTCATCTCCGGCGGCAGGGCAATTTCGAACTCCACGTTCGAGCCCACGTCGAGCGTGGCATCGGCGCGAATATAGACTCCAGCGGCGCTCAGGTTACCCGTTACCCCGCTGTGTTGTCCGTTCTCTTCCGCCCTATGAATCTTGATCGGCAATTCCAGGGGAAATCTTTTCCCCGTCCGCGCTTCGGACACAAGACCTCCTCGGTTCTGGCCCTTTCGCCTTTGCGAAAGCCAGTTCCATAACCAACCTACTTGAAGCAGAGTACTTGAGGCAGGTTATATCACGGAAGTCACCACCGCAATATCCTGATTACCAAGGTAATACGGGTAAAAACTAGGTTCCCCCTGGGTCTGCACAGGGAAAAAGCAGGAGCAAAGCATTAAAATCTGGGCGCAAAGCGGCAGAAAACATTGGCCAGCCGCACGAAACGTGGGGAACTCGCTACCGTAAGCGACTCATCCACTTACGGAGTCTACCGGATACTCCCGCTGCCCACTACTCCCTACACTGACGTCTGAAATTAAGATTTATTGGGAGGCGGCAAAATCATGAGGATAAAAGCGAATGCAACACTGCTGTCCGTGTTGCTGCTGGCGGCGACATGGGTGGTTGCTCAGGACACCACCACTCCGAGCTCCACCAGCCCGAACTCCAGCAGCCAATCAGGATCGACCTCCGGCGCGGCCACCGGCCAGTCTGGCTCAATGGCACCTCAGGGCGGCCAGGCTGGAAGCATGCCCAGTCAAGGAACTACTACTAGCCCAGGGACGCCTGCTCCGGCAACAGGCCAGGGAACGAGCCCACAGGGAATGTCCGGTCAAGGGGCCCCAGCAACCGGGGGTTCAGCCGCTGGCCAGGGCAGCATCACCGGATGCCTGAGTGGACTGCCTGTCCAAGGCATCTACACACTTACCGATCAGCAAACCGGCGTCGGATATCGTCTTACCGGACAGATTGAGCATTTGGGGCCTATGGTTGGACAGGAAATTCAAATCACGGGCCAGCCAGTGAACGCGGCTAGTCCTTCGGCGCCTCCGACTACGGCGGGAACCCAGACTGCCGTAGCCCCGGCGACCAGCAGCTTTGAGGTAGTCAGCATGGCCAAAGTTGCGGATCGTTGCAGCGAGCTGGGAAAACCGTCGAGAACAGGCGCAGCCGGAGCCGCATCGTCCAGCACGCAATCTGGCCAGACTGGAACCACTGGGAATGTTGGAACCGGTGCGACGGGAACAACAGGAGCGGCTGGAGCGGCAGGTCAAAGTGGCGCGACACCGACGACTGCAAATCCATCTACCAGCCCTTCGACGACTTCGCCCAGCACGCAACCGCAAACTGCACAGCCGCAGAACACCAATCCTCCGCAGAACAATAATGCAACCCAGCCGCCGCCACAACGCTAGGCTGGCCATCATGTGCCCCATTCATCTCCATCATTAGGATGAATGGGGGCACGCTTATGCGCCCGATGCTCTGGGGCACTCCCCGGGAAGCCATTGGCCTCTAACGTTTTTTCTTGGCCAGAGTCTAGGTATCCGGTGGGTCTCCTCCGGAATTAGACGTAGACCATCACTTTTCGTTGCTTTCGGATACCACGTCCAGCCGGAACTGCTCACCCACTATTTTGCCCAGCGAGTTCAAGTTTCGGGTGAGTGCAAGTCGCCAGCGCTCCACAGCGTGTTGGGCCGTTTCTTCCAGGTTTTGTTCGAAGCATTGCAAAGTCTCGGCGACTTGGGACCGGAGCGACTCGGAAACTGTGACCTCGATTCCTTTCTGGACAATCCTCAGTCTTCCGCAGGCATCATCGAGTTGATTTCCAAGTTCTTGTGCGTTGCGCGTCTCCAGTTGCTTCACAATGGTCTCAGCAGCGTTCTGCAGTTCGGCGTGCGCGCCCGATAGTATGTCGCGGGCCATGCGCTCCAGGTGCACATCCAGGTCTGACTCGAGCCGGCGCGCAGATTCGTCAAGCTTCGCAACCCGCCCGCCAAGATCAGCGATCTGGGCGTGCAGGCGCGACGATTCTGACTCCATCGTTGCCTGAACCTCCTGCAATTCCCGATAGTGCGCATCGTGATACTCACTCAGGCGTTGCTGCAGAGCTCGCAACAATTCTTCGCTTCGCTCTTCGAGACGTGTTCCCGCATCCGCCACCTGCCGCTCAAACCTGGCGCCTCCGCTGCGGAGGTGCTGTCGCACTGTATCAGCGAGATCTTCGGAGAACGCCTGCGCCCGCTGCTCAACCGCTTGAAGTTGCCCGGCGAGCTCTTGCCTGAATTCGTTCTGGGACTCAGTGATCTTTTGCTCGATGGCTGCTTTGGCTGAACTAAGTACCTGCTCGGACTGCTCGCGCGTGGATTGCAGGACTTGTGCCCCCAAGTCCTGCCGCAGACGTTTCCACAATTGTTCTTCGAGCTCTGGAGGGATCTGCGAGAGCGACACCTCAAATCGACTGCGCTTGGATTCTCCTCCCGCCAGCTTTTCTCTGAGTTCGGTCAGCTCCGCATGCAAGGGCTGGACAAATTCAGCAACCATCGCCCTCAAGTGTTCTTTCGTGAGGACGACTCTGACCGAGGGCACAGCTTGGTTTTGAGGCTGTTCCGCGGCTTCTGCATCGCTGGCAAGCTTCCGGGTGGGCTGCTGCTCAGTAGCCGCCCGTCTACCCGGCAATAGCACCCAGTCTTCGGGACAAGTTTTCAATCCCCAGAAGTTTTCCGGCTGATCCAGTCTGGCGCCGAGCCTCCAGCCCGGTCGATCAGACCCGATCGGCTGACAATCCACCACGTGCGCTCTCGTCTCCCGGCCATCGTTAGTACGAAATTGCAATGGAGCCCCAGCCCTTAACTTGATCGGCGAACGCAGCGCACAGCCATGCGCATTCACCACCAAGGTTTCACAGGCCTGTGAGAAGTCAGAGTCCGCTTCTAGACTAGTGACCAGTATCGGTACGGTGACTGGCAATCTCGAGCTGCGGCGTAAGCTGTCAGGTATGTTTGCACTGTGCATAGTTATTCCTTGTTGAGCAGAGCATGTCCGTAGTTGTTCGGTCCGGAATGGTTTCCGGGAAAGGACTCTCCTCGCGGATGCGTCGGAGTCGCCATGCGGCCGGTTCGACGCATTGTTGTCCAGTCATATTCGTAGCTGGCTCCACAAATCAGGCACACCTGATAGTCGCGCCCATAGAGTCCGCTATGTGGCCACGAAAACCGATGGGGGCATAATCTTCCAATGAGGCGCTTCAGGAATTGGGCCGACATACTTATCTTCATCCTTAGCATTGCGAACTAGCGTGGCACACCAAACCGTGTCGGCCAGAGATTGAGACATCGCAATGCAGATTTCTCGGCTGGTGTGGCCTCAAAGTATCACGGAACGTCGGAGGTAGGGTCACACCCTCGTTCATGTGGCGCGTGGGCGAATGGCCACTGACCTCGTCTCATTAGTCTCTTTCCGTCGTCCCGCACCGGCGATTCATATTGCGTTTGCCGTTGAGTCACGTGTTACCCCGTCAGGGGCTAGGGCAGGCGACGACTCATTCCGCAAACCGCTGGTTCTCTATTTCATTGATTCGGCACGGTTCAGCGTATTCGCCGCCAACCAGGCGCCCGAATGTGGCCTGATCCCCAAGAAAAAGAGCTTTACAGCCCAATTTCCACAACTCGCATCGTAAAATGCAGAGGTTAGAATTTTGCGAACAACTCATACGAGGATAGGCGTGCAGAAATCGCGTCTCTGGTTCAACCTGCTGATGCTGGCACTGGCTTGCTCTTGGACGAGCGCTGCCCGGGCGCAGACTTGCTTGACCTCGGGCGACATGGATGACGCCACCCGCAACGCCATTCAGGCCACCGCCAAACGCTATTTCGACATGGCCGCCCGTGGAGACACGGCAACCCTGCAGCAGAGCGCCATCGCCAGTCTCGGCTCGAATTTTTCCGGCGTAGAAAGTGCCGTCAAAGACAATCAGGCGAACTTTGCCGGCGCGCAGGCCACGCCCCGCCCCCCGTTTCTTCTCAAGACGGAGGGAACCGCTCCTCTGGAGCGGGCTGAATTTCTCTGTGGCGTTTTTGGGAAGAGCGGCCAAACCGAGAACAGCTCAGTATTCGTCATCCCAAATCTGCCGCCCGGGAGCTACGCAGTCGAGACCCTCGATGTCGCGGCAAAGAATGCATCCACCGTCACCATGGTTCTGCAGCACCAGGGAATGGACTGGAAATTGGCTGGGTTTGACGTCCGCGAAAGCCAGGTTGCCGGACACGATGCGAAATGGTTTGCCGATCAGGCTCGGCAGTACAAGGCGAAGGGCCAGACGCACAATGCCTGGTTCTACTTCATCGAGGCGCGGCACTTGAGCGTACCGGTTAATTTCATGAATACCATGGCGACCGATAAGCTCTACGACGAAGCCCAAAACACAAAGCCATCTGACGTCCCTGTCGAAGACCCGGTGGATCTCACCTTAGGCGGGAAAAGCTACAAAATAACGCAAATGTTTCCCCTCACCGTCGGCAACGATCTGGATGTTGTGGTGAAATATCAAGTCCCCGATGTCTCGAACACGGCGCAAACCTTCCAAGAGAACATTGCGGTGATGAAAGGATTAGCGGCGAAATACCCGGAGTTGCGGAACGCCTTCGCGGGAATCGTGGCCCGCGCCGTCGCTCCTTCCGGCCAGGATTACGGAACGATGCTGCCCATGAAAGAAATCAAGTAGTTCGTCACATCGGCAAAACTTGCCCGGGAAGACTGCTTCAAGTCGCCCTGGAAAAGGGCACAACTCTAGCCGTGCCCAAATGCAAGCGTCTGAACTTCACCCTCCGCAACCTCCAAGCTGCACAAGCATTTTTGAAGCCCGTTTTTTGGAAAATCGCTTCATCGTATTGGCCGGGATTCCCGCATTGGCATGTTCCTGAATGTGAAATTAGCACCTCATTATCTTCGTAACCCTTGGGTCAAAGATGAATGCTTGTGAAATGGAGGTCCGATGTAAGGAACAGTTGGAGTTGTCGTCATGCCGAACTTAGAAGAGCCTCATTCACAGCCGGAATTGCTGGAAGAAGCACTTAATACATCACGAAAGCTTTGGCGAGTCGTAGAACAATCGGCGGAGCTCGTAGTGATGACGGATGCCCAGGGCATTATTGAATACGTAAATCCCGCCTTTGAAGCACTTACCGGATATTCCCGAGAAGAGGCAATTGGCAAGACGCACCGCATCCTGAAGTCGGGAGAGCAATGCGCTGAGCTCTACAGGGAGCTTTGGGACACCATACTCTCGGGCGGGATATTCCGCGGCGTGCTGGTAAACCGAAAAAAGAATGGAGAAGTATTCTACGTCGAGAAAACCATCACTCCGCTACGCGACACGCACGGGCAGATCACAAACTTTGTCAGTACTGATCGTGACATCAGCGTGCTCCGGCAGCTCGAAGAGCAACTGCAACAGGCGCAAAAGACGGACACCATCGGACGTTTTACTGGTGGCATTGCTCATGATTTCAATAATCTCCTGATGGTGATCAGCGCCTACGCAGAACTCGCGCTGGATGAGCTGCCCAGCCACGGCCGCCCTCGCGCGAATCTGAAAGAGATAGTGACCGCCTCGCAGCGGGCTGCGGACTTGACCCGCCAACTTCTGGCCTTCGGCCGAAAGCACACGCAATCCCTGCAGGTGCTTGATATCAATCAGGTCGTCAAGGAGACGGGCAAGATGCTGCAGCGGCTGATGGGGGAAGACATTCAGTGGACATTCCTGCCGGGAGATGAACTCGCAGGTGTAAGGGCCGATCGAGGGCAAATCGAACAGGTGCTGATGAATCTGGCAGCGAATGCCCGCGATGCTATGCCGGAAGGCGGAAAACTTATCATTGAGACCACAAATGTTTGGCTGGACGAAAGCTATCGCCAGCAGTACACAACGGTCATGCCCGGACAGTATGTGATGCTCTCGGCGAGGGATTCGGGCGAAGGGATCTCCGCGCAAGACATGCCACACATTTTTGAAGCTTTCTACACCACCAAGCCGCAGGGTAAAGGCGCGGGACTGGGGCTGGCCACGGTGCACGGAATCGTGGAGCAGAATGGCGGGTTCGTCTCGGCGTCGAGCGAACCCAAGCTAGGTGCCACGTTCAAGATCTATCTTCCGGCTTTTCATTCCCGGACCAGCTCCACGCAGCGCTCGCAGGCTGTCGAGAAGTGTACTGGCGGCACGGAGACAATTCTGCTGGTAGAAGATGAAGCTGCGGTGCGGCACGCCACCCGCGATTATCTCATCAAGCTGGGCTATACGGTACTCGAAGCCATTAATGGAGAAGAGGCGCTGCGGATCACCGGAGAATTCTCGGAGGGAATTGATTTGTTGATTGCGGATGTGGTGATGCCGGAGATGGGCGGCGCAGCTCTAGCCGAACACCTGAAGACCGATCGGCCCAACATGCGGGTGCTTTTCGTCTCCGGATATGCTGAGAGGACCGTGCTTCAACACGGCGCTATCAATGTGGAGAACAATTTCCTGGCGAAACCGTTTTCGCTCCACGCACTGGCGAAAAAACTGCGGCTGATGCTGGATTACCGTGCCTCAGCCGTCGCCGCTGGCCGATAGATCTTAAGCTGGGCTTAATGCTCGTCCGCTGGCTGCTCTGCCGTGTCTCTCCCGTATAATTGCTGCTTGCGGAAGACTGAATGGATCTCCCTGTCGTATTTCAGGGGCAAAGGCCCACCTCCAAAGTCGCTCTGAGCTCACCTCTACCAGGAAAAATCCGCGCGCGCGCGCTCCTAACCATACTCGGGCTATGGGGCGCGATCTATGTCGCGGGAATGTACAGTCCAGCGCTCATGGATGATGCAGACTCCGTACACGCGGAGGCGGCGCGTGAAATGTCGCTTCGTCATGACTGGGTCACGTTATATATCGACGGGCTTCGCTATCTGGAGAAGGCGCCTCTGATGTACTGGGGCATGGCCGGCAGCTACACCCTTTTCGGAGTTTCGGAGTGGAGCGCAAGGCTGCCGCTGGTGCTTGGGATGTTGGGTCTCCTTTTCTCAACCTACGCCCTTGGCCGGAGAGCTTACGGCGAGCAGGGCGGGCTGTGGTCGGCAGTGGTGCTGGCGACTTCACTCGGGCCGTACCTGTTTACTCGATTTCTCATCCCCGACATGTTGGTTGGTTTGTGGCTCACCCTTACATTCCTGTTCTTCCTGCGAACACTCGAAGAATATCCGCCATCACGTCTGGCTTGCTGGGGAATGGCATTGACCATCGCGCTCAACGTGCTCACGAAAGGTCTGATTGGACTAGTGTTTCCGGTAGCGGCAATCGGGATGTACCTGCTTCTGACCGGCAATCTGCGTCATTTGCTGCGGCTGCGCCTATCTTCCAGCACAATTATTTTCGTTGCCGTGGCTGTTCCCTGGCATTTGATGGCGGCGATCAGAAATCCGGACCAAGGCGGCATTCGCGGCTTTTTATGGTTCTATTTTGTGAATGAGCATTTCCTGCGCTATCTGAACAAGCGCGTACCACGCGATTACGACACGGTGCCGCTGCTGGTTTTTTGGGGATTGCTGCTGCTTTGGATGTTCCCTTGGAGCGCGTTTCTGCCGCAGGCGCTGCGCCAAATCCGGATCCGGTGGCGAGAATTTCGCCACCCGCTGGACGCGCGCCAACGTGCCAACTTGCTTTGCGTTCTGTGGGTTGTCGTGATTGTTGCGTTCTTCAGTTTTTCCAGCCGCCAGGAGTACTACACCATTCCCGCTTTGCCGGGCCTGGCGCTATTGATTGGCGGATGGCTAAGTCGGGAACATGAGGGTTGGGAACCAAAGGCACGGCGATGGGCCCAAGTTTCATCTGCAGTACTCTTTGTAATTGGCATTGCCGTTTTCATCTGTGGCATGGTGCCGCTGTTTTCGTCAAAGGCTCCAGCACCGGGAGTGGAACTCGCAGATTTATTGCGGATGAAAGATCCGCAATCGTATACGCTCTCGTTCGGCCATATTTTTGACCTTACACCCCAGGCGTTAGGCGCTTTCCGGTCGGAGTTGTTGGGCGTTTCAGTCGCTATACTGTGCGGAACGGGCGCGAATTGGTGGCTGCGGCGCCGTGCAAAGCCAGCTCAGGGCAATATCGCTCTTGCCGCGATGATGGCCGTGTTGCTCTTTTGCGTGCACTCAGCATTGGTAAAGTTTTCTCCGATTCTGTCCTCGAAGAATCTTGCGCTTGCCATTCAGAAATATTACCGTCCTGGCGACTTGGTGGTGATCGACGCTGAGTACGAGCAGGGATCCACGCTGAATTTTTATCTCGGAGTTCCAATACGCATCTTGCATGAACCTACTGCGAACCTGTACTACGGGTCGTTGTTTCCCGACGCACCCCAGGTGTTCGAAACCGAGGATTCATTCTTTCCCCTCTGGGCTGGACCAAGCCGCGTATTCTTGTGGACGGAGCAGGAGCATCCACAGCAACTGCGGGATGCCCCAGCTTATGTCCTGGCCCGCAGCGGGGAGAAACTTGTTCTGACCAATCGACCTCTCTACGAATAAATCTTGCGAAGTTGATATGATGCAGGGATAGGTGCTTGGGCGGGTACCTGCTCCGATTGAGAGACGGAAAGGCAAGGTCCGGAATATTTGATATGACCCTAATCGCCTCCGGCCTGCTGTGGATCGATTTCTGGCACTTTTTGCTTGCCATTGCCGTTTTAGGCACCGTGAGTTCCACGGTTTTTCTTGGGATGGTCCTGGTTGCGGCGTGGCGTTTCCGGCGCAATGCCGGTTCAACCCGCGAACGCGCGCAGTCGACGCCAAGCTCAAAGCTGCCGCCGGTTACCATTCTGAAGCCGGTTCACGGTATGGAGCCTAGCTTAGCCGAGAACCTGGAAAGTTTTTTCCAGCAGGATTATCCGGAGTTCGAAATCATCATCGGAGCCCGCGATGCCGACAATGCAGCCCTGCGCATCGCAGACGAAGTACGCCGTCGCTACCCGAACATTAAGTCCTCCATCGTCCTTTCCGGGCCGCCTCTTTGGCCTAATGCAAAAGTGTTTTCGCTGGAGAAGATGACCGCCACCACGGCGCACGATTATCTTGTCATCAGCGACAGCGACGTGCGTGTCTCTCCGAAATTCCTGCGCAACGTAATCCCGTCTTTGCTGGATCCTAATGTGGGAATGGTTACCTGCCCGTATCGCGGTATTCCGGCGGGAGATTTCTCCTCGACTCTTGAAGCATTGGGAATGTCAGTGGAAATGCCTTCCGGCGTGCTGGTGGCCGATATGATGGAAGGGATGCGATTCGCCATGGGTGCCGTGATGGTGGTGCGGCGCGATGCATTGGCGAAAATCGGGGGCATCGCCGCGACCAGGGACTACTATTCCGACGATTTTGTTCTCGGCAATCAGGTGTGGGCGGCGGGATATCGAGTCGTGCTCTCGCACCACATCGTGGGCCATGTGCTCATGCCACGGCCGTTCTTTCAGAGTTTCGGCGATCAGTTGCGCTGGATGAAGAGCACTCGCTACTCCCGGCCCGCGGGTCACATCGGCAGTGGCTTGACCTACGCTATGCCTTTCGGTGTTCTGGGATTTCTTTCCAGCGTCGCCTTGAACCATACCCGGCTAGCTGTGGCGTTGCTGGCAGCAGCTTTTGCAAACCGCGTCATTCAGTCGATAGTCGTTGGCTGGAGCACGATCCGCGACCCACGCGCGCTGCGCTATTGCTGGCTATATCCATTGCGGGATCTTCTCGGGTTCTTCACCTGGCTGGGAAGTTTCACCAGCCATAATTTTCTCTGGCGCGGTGAAGTTTACCGGTTCGGGGAAGGGGGAAGAATTACTCCACAACATCGGCCCGCAGCGGCTGCGGCTGGAGACTCGGTGCGGCCGGCGCTGTAAGTGGCTCCTCTAACTCTGATTTTCTGCTCTCAATCAGCCGGTTGACGATCTGACGTAGTTTCAATCTTGGCTTGAATCCTACCAGTTCGGTGATCTTGCTGATGTCTGGAACCCGCCGTTGCATGTCTTCAAATCCGGGAGCATAGGCCTGATCGTAAGGGATGAGTTGAATTTTAGAATCGCTGCCCGCGAGTCTCTTCACCAGCATGGCTAAATCCAAGATCGAGATCTCCTCGGGATTTCCGATATTGAAGACCTGACCGATCGAGCCTCGGTGCTCAGCCAGAAGTAACAAGGCGCGCACCACATCGGAAACATCCGCGAAGCAGCGCGTCTGTTGCCCATCGCCAAACACCGTGATCGGTTCGCTTCGCAAGGCCTGATCCACAAAGCGCGGCAGCACCATGCCATAGCGGCCGGTTTGCCGTGGACCTGTAGTGTTGAACAAGCGCGCGACGGTTACTCCCAGCCCCTGTTCACGATGGTAGGCAAGGGCCAAGAATTCATCGATGGCTTTGGAGCAAGCGTAACTCCAGCGACTCTTTGTGGTGGGTCCGTAGACAGTGTCGTCGTCCTCGCTGAACGGATGCTTGGCGCCTTTTCCATACACCTCAGAAGTGGAAGCCAGCAGGCAAGTTCTTGAATACCGCGCAGCAAGATTCAGCACGCTGTGTGCGCCAAGGACGTTGATTTCGATCGTGTCTACCGGCGTTTGTATAATTTTCTGTACGCCTACCACGGCGGCCAGGTGAAAAATGAGGTCCACCTTCTTGACCAACGACTCGAGCTGCGTCAGATTCAAGATGGAGCCCAAGGTGAAGTGGAAAGCGCGATTGTTTTGCAGCGATACGATGTTTTCGATACGCCCGGTAGAAAGATCGTCGATAACGAATACTTCATCTCCCCGCTGCAAGAGCGCTTCGCACAGATGGCTTCCGATAAAGCCCGCGCCACCCGTGACCAGAACTTTCCTCGTTTTCATGCGCTTATTAGATGCAAGCTGACTGCCTGAAGCACAATCGCGTTCGCGATTATACGTGCGAGGTCGTATTACGGGCTAATCTCCCGTCTTTCAGCGTGAAGCGGCCACCCCGCCAGGAGACGGTATGACCCGCAAAGCTGGCGACCCAGATGAACAAAGCCAGAATGTCCCGCAGTGGGATCAGCCAGAACGAGCTTAGCAATTGAGGGTCATTGAGCACCTTGCGGCCCACCAGAAACGCTATGCCGAAACGAAGAACTATAACGACCCCGAGCAGCGCCAACGCCCACGGCGCCCCACTTGCGGCCAAAAGCGTAAGCAGAGCCCAGGGAATTCCGAACGTGAATATCAGACCGAGATATCCTTTCCGGCGAGCGTCACGTATCGTACGCGCCCAGCGCAGTTGATGTTGAAGGAACTGGCGAAAGCTGTAGCGCGGAAGATGGGTTTCGACCACGGCTTCCGACAATTCGATTTTCAATCCTAAGGAAGCGATCCGGTGGCCGATTTCGTAATCATCGGCCAGATAGTCGACGAGGGATTCGAAGCCTCCTGTCTTCTCAAGGTCGTTGCGGCTGAAGGCCAGTGTTGATCCCAGTCCAAAACGAATGCCTTCCAGTTGGCGCGCCGCCAAAACACCTGGGCAGAAGTCAGTGCTGATCCCAATGGATTCCAAGCGTGAACCCAGCGTCGCAGCCGCTACGCCACGGTAGAGGCAAGTGACCATTCCAACTGATGGATCCTGCAGCGGTGCTATTGTGCGGGTCAGATACTCTGGCTCGACCCGGATGTCGCTGTCATTCACCAGCAAAATGTCATAGCGCACGACTGGCAGCATCTGTGCGAGGTTGCTTACCTTGGTGTTGCTCCCGAGAGTCTTGCTGCAGACGACAATACGAATGGTGCGCTCCGGAAACTCGTTCTTGAGACGCTCAACAACTGCGATCGCGGGATCGTCGGCCTCGCTTACGCCGAAGATGATTTCGTACTCCGGGTAGTCCTGCAGCACGTGGCTGCGGAAGTTCTCATACATGTCGGGATCGGTCCCTTTGAGCGGCTTCAGAATCGAAACGGGAGGCAGATGCGTTCCACTTGGCTTGTCTGTCCGTTTGCTTTTCAGAAAAGCGGTTGCGCTGTAGATTGCAAGCGCGTAGTAGGCCAAACTCGATAATGTCGCCACCGCGGCGATGATCCCGATGATGTGCGTGGTTTGGTGAATCATTCCGAGCTGCGAACTATTCGTAACGCAACGATTCTATCGGGTCCAGGTTAGCGGCCTTCCATGCGGGATATATGCCAAACAGCAGGCCCTCCGCGGCCGCGGCGAAGAACCCGAAACTGGCCCAGAACACGGACATCTGCGCCGGAAGAGAAGACCAGATTGTAGGAATGATCCAGGTAATGACCGCTCCGACCGCTATACCCAGAATGCCGCCCATTGCCGTGAGAGTGATCGCCTCCAGCGTGAACTGGAGCATGATATCGCGCTTGCGCGCGCCAATGGCTTTTCGCACTCCAATTTCCCGCGTACGCTCGGTGACTGAGACCAGCATGATGTTCATCACCCCCACGCCGCCAACAATCAGGCCCACGCTCGACACCGCGAACATGAACACAAATACCGCGCCGGTGATCTGATTCCAGACATCCGAAATCGAGTCCTGAGTGAAAATCGAGAAGTTATCCGGCTTATTCGGCGGTACCTTGCGGCGCCGGCGCAGCAGTTCGCGCATCTCGTCGATGGCTTTGGGCATGTCCTCGTGCGACGTAGCCTTCACGCTGATCCAGTATTGTTTTAGTTCCGGATGAAGCTTGCGGAAAACAGAAAGCGGAAAGAGAACGCGATTATCGTTGGGATTCTTGCCTCCGCCCAGCACGTTCTTCACCGGCACCATGACGCCCACAACGGTGAACGCCTGGCCCTCGATATTGATTTGCTTCCCCAAAGGATTTCCTGTGGGGAATAGTTCAGTTGCTGTGTCGCTGCCGAGTACGATAACCGGCGAGTGGTGCTGGTCGTCGATCTCACTGAACCAACGTCCGGCGGACATCTGGAAGTCATAAACATCTTTGATGGCGGCCAAGTCGCCTTCCAAAATCGTGTTCTTCGCCCGCCGGTCGCCATATTTGACGACATACGTTCCGGTCCCGAATTCCGGCTGAATGAACTGGAGAGTAGGCGTGACCGCCTTCACATGCGGCAGATCCTTCATCGCGATCGCGTCGTCGATCGTCAATTCCCGGCGCTTGCGCATCTCTTCGGTGGGAAATCCGAGGTGGAAGGGCTCCAGGTGAAAGGCGAAAATGATGTCGGAACCGATGCTGCGGATGACTTCACTAACATTGTTGTTGAGCCCGCGCACCACCGAGGAAATGCCGATGACGACCGCTACGCCAATTACGATGCCTAACACAGTGAGCGCCGAGCGCAGCTTGTTCGTGCGAATGGTGTCCAATGCCATTCGGACAATCTCAGCGTAGTCGCCTTTGCGAATCATGTTATTAAATCATTGAATCACTGAGGCATTGAATCATCGACGCATTGAATCATTGACGCATTGAGCAATTCAATTATCGAGGCATTAAGTCATTCACAACCTCAGTCTTTGCTTTTGACTGTTGTTTTTCAAATCACTCAATGACTCAATGATTCAATCCTTCTAGAGCTCGAACCGCAAGGCCGCAATCGGATCCAGGCGCGCGGCTCTTCTCGCCGGATATACGCCAAAAAACACTCCCACCCCGCCCGAAACCGCTAAAGCGGCGGCGACTGCCCACAGTTTGACTGCCGAGGGCATTCCGATCAGCGCAGTAATCCCCTTGGCGAAAACCACCCCGAACAGTACACCGAGGATTCCACCCACCAGCGCCATCGTGCCCGATTCGATCAAAAACTGCAGCAGGACATCGCTTCTCCGCGCTCCCATTGCTTTGCGGATGCCGATCTCCCTGGTTCGTTCCGTCACCGAGACGAGCATGATGTTCATAATCACAATTCCGCCTACGATCAATGCGATGGAAGCGATAGCGACCATAACGATGAAAAAAGTGCCGCTGAGATTTGACCAGATGCTGAGAAAACTTTCATTCGTCTCCGCGGCAAAGCTATCGGGTTTGCCGGGACCATCATGGCGGCGGGCGCGCAGGATCGCTCGGACTTCGTCCATGGCGGACTCTAATTGTGCGCCGACGCCGTTGGCCTTTCCGGAAATCCGTATGCTGGTGTGCGTCCCAAATTGTTTCAGGTACGCGCTGATGGGAATCGCCACATAATTGTCGCGGCTGGCAAAAAGATTCTTACCTTGCTTTTTTCCCGTTCCCACCACCGTGTATATCTGGCCTTCAACCCGGATTTCTTTGTTGAGCGGATCGACACCGGAAAAAAGATTTTCCACCAGGTCAGCTCCGATGATCGCTACGTTCGACCGGCCATTCTCGTCATTCTCATTGAGCATGCGGCCAGAGGTCAGGTCGAGATCGAGAACCGCCGCCATCGAAGGAGTGAATCCCCGCACAAAGACGTCATTGATCGATTGCTCTCCATATTTCACGTGGCCGTCGAGTTTAATGGTGGAAGCGCCGACCATGGAGCAGTGCCGACAGGCCTCGCGCACCGCCTGGAAGTCTTCCATGGTGAGGTCCTTGCGCTTTTGGCCTTCGAGGAGCTGGTCGATGTTGGTAATCACCGGTGTGATCTTGCTGACGACAAAAACGTCCGCGCCCAGATTGAAGATCTTCTGCGCCACATAACCATTAATGCCACTGGTAAACGTGACAACCGCAATGACGGCCGCCACCCCGATCACCACCCCGAGCAGGGTAAGTACGGAGCGTAGTTTGTTCGCCCACAGCGATTGCAAGGCAATACGAATGGCTTCGGTAAAATTCATGAATCAGACCTTGGACGTCGGTCCTCCGACTTCGGACCTCAGCCCTCGGCTCCCAACCCCGTAAATGCGGGCCTTAGACTTCAGACCGAAGCCCAAGAGGGGTTCACAAGCATAGTTCTTCCTGTCAGTCTAGCAGAGCAGAATTGGAAATCAGGTGAAGACGCGATGTTGATACTGGATCATGAGCCATTTACCCGCCGATCAAGGGAGTGCAGGTTGCAGACGAGGGGTCCGAAGTCTGAGGTGCGGGGTCCGTTATAATAGTAAGGTTGGCAGCCGGACCGGACGGTCGCTCCCGCGCCTTCGGGTGTGGGGGAGGAAAGTCCGAACTCCGCAGAGCAGTGTGCCGGATAACGTCCGGGAGGGTGCCCCATCCTTGCCCGCTTTTGGCAAGGGTGGGAGCGGGCTCGACGGAAAGTGCCACAGAAAATATACCGCCTCTGTCGCAAGGCTGAGGTAAGGGTGAAAAGGTGCGGTAAGAGCGCACCGCCGCCGCAGTAATGCAGCGGGCATGGCAAACCCCACACGGAGCAAGACCAAATAGGAAGGGACCCGGGTTCGCCTGGGAAACGTGCCGGCTCGGCGCGTCACTACCTTCGGGTAGGTCGCTTGAGCCGCGCAGTAATGCGCGGCCCAGAGGAATGACCGTCCCGCCGCAAGGCGGACAGAATTCGGCTTACAGGTCCGGCTGCCACAAACTGATCGTAGTTATTTATCTTCTTTAGTGGCGCTACGCCTTAGGGCCTATCCGACCGGTCAATAATCCCCTCTATTACGTGACGCGAACCACCCAATCTCCACTTCAAAACGCATACCGCAGCGCGAATTGAAATGCGCGCGCGCCGCCTGACCCAAAGAAGCCGCCCGCGGTTTGCAGTGGCTTGTTGAACTGGGGCGACGTAATGTCGTTAAGAAAGCCCGAGTAGTTGTTATTGTTCGTGCCCCGAATGTTGGTGATGTTGAATAGATTGATGACTTGGGCGGTGAACTTTATGCTCTGATCTCGCGGCAGACTAAAGCTGCGGCTCACTCCCAAGTCAAAAGAATTGAAGTCATCACCGAACTTCAGGCTCGGATCCACATGCGATAGCGTGACTCCGCTATTGCACGGTATCTGGTTCACACCAGTAGTAGTGCACAGAGGCAGGGAGTTCCACAGGTCAATGGCGTTGTTTAGTGCGGCGCCGCTGGTAATTTCACGTCCCAGCGCGTTTCGCCGGATGATCGGGAGCCGCGAACCAAGCGAGCCAACAAAAGAGTCCATAGGCACATGCGAGCTATAGGTCCAGATCGGCGAGATGGTCAATTTCCACGGCACTTCGAACACTCCGTAGAAGACAAAGCGATGGCGTTCGTCGGTCGGCGAGTAACCCTTCTCCAATTGCAGGTCGTTGCTGTGGAACTTCAAGTTAACCTGATCCTCGGCGCCGTTGAACGGAATCTGGTCGTCGTTGGAATAATTGAAAGTCTTGGAGAGGGTGTAATTGACGTTGAAGCCCCAGCGGAAATCGGCCGAACCCGTGGGCCGTTTTTGCAATGTAAGCAGCAACGCGTCGTACCAGCTCTTCGCGGAGGATTCGATCTCCGTCACTTGATCTGACCGCCCGGTAAACGGATCTGTGATGGTGCAGGGATCGAACCCATTGGGACAACTAATGAAAGGCGAGGTGCTGGTTGTGCTGCGAAGCAGGCGGCCGAGTATCGATCTCAGGCCAAAGTCGTGGACGGCGTCCGCAGAAAGCGCCCAGTTTGAGCCGAGTTGCTGTTGCAGGCCGAACGTGAATTGCTGGACGTATGGGTGCTTGGCATTGTTCGAAATGTGATTGACCCCAATGCCGAAGACGCTGTTTCCTCCGGCAAGGGGATTGGAAAGGTTAACGATCTGGTTAGTCATTGGGTCGGGTACAAAGTTGCCATTGACATCGAGCGTCGATCCGTTGAAGGCCGCTAGTGGTAGGATCCGGCCGTTGAGCAGAGCTTCCAGCAGCGGCACTTCTGTCACCACGCGGTCATAGTAGATGCCGTAACCACCGCGGATTACGGTTTGGCCGCGCTTCAGCGGGTCCCAAGCGAAACCCACACGAGGCCCAAACTGCTTGAAGTCGCGTCCAGGGTGCTTACCCAGGACATTTTCAACGAAGTCACACGTATTATCCGCAACCGCAAGCGAGGCGCAGGGGTGCAAGTTGCTGGCTTGCCCCAGAACGTCATCGGACTCCCAGCGTAAACCGAGGTTTAGCGTCAAATTAGGGCGCGCCTTCCAATCGTCCTGGATGTACGCGCCAAAATAGCCATTGGGATAGAAAGGCACGATGGGCGGGCGCGAAGGGGCGGCACTCTTGAGCGCCACGGCGATTGGAATATCGCGGTCGTCGATGACCCCGTCCCCATTCCTGTCCTGAGTGGCGAAATCTTCGGTGGTGAAAATAGTGCCGCTCCCAAAAAGATCGAAGAGGGCGAAGGTACTCAAGTGCTGCCATTCGCCGCCGAAGCTCACCGTGTGATTTCCAACCACCCAATTCAAGCTATCGCGGATCTGGTAGCGGCTGAACTTGGTGCTCTGCGGAATGCGGAAATTGGCGCCGTCCTGCAGGCTGGGGAAACGGATTTCATTTCCCGCGGCCAGTCCCGCGGGATTGGTTATAGGATCATCCGGGCTGAAGGCCGGAATCGAGTTCAGGAAGTAGTCGGCGTGGAAGATGAGGCTGTTAACGACACGCGGAGAAATGACCCGTGTCCAGTTGGCCAGCGGTGAATTAAAGCGGTTAAATGACGCTTGCCGGTTCGCTGCCGAGCCCAGAGGTTGGCGAAGGCTGCCGTTGGCAATATCGCGCGTCCGGTTAAACCCATAGCGGACTTCCAGATTGTCTTTGCTGGTGAGCTTGAAATCGGTGCGAGCGATCAGTTGGTAGTCGTGAATAAAAGCCGCAGCGGAAGTGGTGACAATCCCATTCGTGGCGAAGTCGCGCTCGCCTACCTCGACGGCATGCCCCTGGTTGCGGTATTCCGAAGAAACGAACCAGAACGCGCGGTCCCGCTTGATTGGGCCGCCGATCGAGCCTCCGAACTGCTCGCGCACGAAGTGGGGAGCCGGCTGGCCACGATTGAGAGCGGGTACAGCCTGCAGCGCCTTGTGCCGGAAATAGGCGAAACCCGAGCCGTGGTAGCTGTTGGTGCCCGACTTGGTGATGATATTGATGATGCTGGAGCCGGATCGGCCCACTTCGGCGGTGAACTTATTGGTCGCGATCTGAAATTCCTGCACGCTGTCTTCGGGAAAATTCATCAGCGTGCCGCCCACAACTTCGTCGTTGTTGTCTCCCCCGTCCACGGTAATGTTGCCGCCGCGCCCGAAAGCGCCGGCTGACGACACCTCAAGCGTGTTAGTCTTCGTCGGGTCAAAGTTGGTGGCTGGGCGGTTGCCGGGAATCAGGTATGCCAACTCAAGGAAGTTCCGCCCGTTGAGAGGAATGTTCTCAATCGTCCTCGCCTCCACCACGCCCTGAACCTCGGACTGGGTCAAATTGACCTGCACCTCTTCGGATTCAACCGTCATCTCCTGGCCGACCTTGCCGATGGCCAGCTTGACGTCCACGGTCGAGGCGCGTCCCACTTCCAGCCGAATATTTTTGGTCTCGGACTTGGCAAATGTAGGACTCTCGACGCGAATCGTGTAATCAGCCGGCGTCAGATTCGTGAACGTGTAAAAGCCCTGCGCATCCGCGGTCGTCTCGCGCACTGCGCCTGTGGTCTGACTAACGATGGTGACTTTGGCATTTGCCACCGAGGCGCCCTGCGGATCGGTGACTGTGCCGTTGAGCGTGGAAGTAGGGAGTTGAGCGAACAAGGCAGAGCAGAGGAGAGCTACAAAAATCAGGCCCAATAGCCAGCGCATGGCAGTCTCCTTGAGGAAATAAGGTCCGAAGCATGTCTGAGGTCTAGGAAGCGCATAATGCACTCAAGGGATGGTAATCGTCAAGCCATTTTGAGGAGTAGGTCCTGATCAGCAGATTTGGATCAGCACCGAAGCACGCGAGGAGCGGTCTTCCGCAGGCTCTGCTTGCGTGCGGCTTCGCCGATTGGCGAACATGCGCGTGGGCGGTTAGAATCAGAGTAGACCTGCTGGCAAACCCAGTCCGGGCCGTCTTATTTCCCAACTTAAGGAGAATTCATGTCCGCACCTAGCCGCCGTCCTGAGATTCGTCGCCGGCGTACTCGCAAAGAGAAGATTGCCAAGTTGCAGAAACGCTATGCTGCCGCAGCAAACGATACCGATCGCAACCGGCTTGCCGCGAAACTCCAACGCATGGCGTTCAATTCTCCAGGCAATCCCCTTGTGAAGAGCGCTTGATCTGTTGTGGGCGACTCAGTTCTGCGTATTTAGTTCGGGCACGTTTGACCGCCCTACTTAGCTGAATGAGTGCAGCCCACTCAAGAATTGACTACTCTGCGCGAGAGTTCTTCGCTGTCGTGGCGGGGATTGCGATTCCGTCCAGCTCCGCCTACCTGCTCGTAGACGCTTAGAACCTGCCTAACCGAAGCTTCCCATGAGAATTTCTTGCCCTGCTCATATCCGCGCTGCTTCAGCTTTTCCCGTAGAGGCTGGTCGAGCAGCACACGCTGCAGCGCGCGCATGATTTCAAAAACATTTTCCGGATTCACCAGCACCGCGGCCTTATCGACCACTTCGGGCAGCGACGAAGTATTTGAGGTGACTACCGGGGTGCCATGCGCCATGGCTTCCAGCGGCGGCAGTCCAAATCCTTCGTACAAAGAAGGGAATACGAAGATTTTCGCCGCGTCGTAAAAGATCCGCAAAACCTCGATCGGCACAAAACCCATAAAGCGAACGTCGTTCTGAACGCCGCCACGGATCACGGTGCGCCGCAGGTCGGGATGTTTGGAGAGTTCGTCGCCGATGATAATCAGCTTCAGGTCCGGGAACTTACCTTCCTTGTCGAGTTCCGCTTTGAGCGCGGAGAACGCCTCGATGATCCGCACTAGGTTTTTTTGTGGGCTGATGCGGCCTGCGTAAAGCAGGAACGGAGAAGTCACACGATAGCGTTCGGCCAGAAATTGCCTGTCAGATTCGCTGGCATGGCCGCGCAGGAATCTCTCGTCAATCGCGTTATAGACTACTTCAATACGTTCGCCGGGAATTCCAAACAGCTTCTCAATCTCGCTCCTGGTGAACTTGGAAACCGCGAATACGCGCGCCGCTCCCCGTAGCACCTGGCGCGTGAGATAAAAATGCAACATGCGCCGAGGGTGCGAGCGATCGTGTGTCCGGTACATGTGCTCCAGCACGTCATGGACGGTTATCACGTAGGGGCAGGACAGTTGCCGGGGAAGCCAGAACAAGTGCGGAATGTGCAGCAGGTCGCACTGGTATCTCCGCAGGATCGCGCGGCATTCCAGATATCCCTTCACGGTCGTGTCACGATGCAATAGTTCTACGGTCTGAAAATTTGAGGGAAGGGGTCCGATTTCAGCGACCTTTTCCGGCGAACCGATCAGAATGTATTGATTATCGTGGTCCAGCCGTCCTAAAGCCCGAACCGTGTTGCGGGTATAAGTGCCCACGCCGAATTCGGTCATCCGGCGAATGTCGATGGCGATTCTCACGGGGATGATTTAACCACAGCGAAAGAATAAAGGCTGGCAGAATTTACGAAATACGGAATACCATTGACGATTTCCGATCCGTCTCCCATGGCTCAAATCGTGAATCGTAGATCGTCAATCGTCAATTGTCAGGCCCTGACCTCAGACTGCGCCTTAGCCCGCCGCCCCGGATAGAGAGGAAAGGCCTCGGCTAATTCAAGTACCTGCTGGCGTATTTTGGCCAAGGTGGGCGCATCATTTCGATTTTGCAGCGCCCCGGAGATCCATCGTCCTACCTGGCGCATTTCTGTTTCTTTCATTCCCCGCGTCGTCAGCGCCGGCGTGCCGATACGGATGCCGCTCGGCTTCATCGGAGGATTGGTATCGAAAGGAATGGCGTTCTTGTTTACCGTGATTCCGGCCTCCCCCAGCGCCTTTTCCGCCTCGCTCCCCAGCATGCCTTTGGAGAAAACGTCCACCAGCATCAGGTGTGTATCGGTGCCGCCGGAGATGATGCGGAAGCCTTCACCCGCAAGAGTGTCGGCGACCACCTTCGCGTTGGCCACGATCTGACGCGCGTAATCACGGAACTCTGGCTGCATCGCCTCACGGAAACAAACCGCCTTTGCGGCAATGATGTGGACCAGCGGACCGCCCTGCATCCCGGGAAATACAGTCTTGTCGATTGCAGCGGCAAATTCCTGCTTGCAAAGAATCATGCCGGCGCGCGGACCCCGTAGCGTCTTATGCGTCGTCGAGGTGACGATCTGCGCATGCGGGACCGGTGAGGAATGAACTCCTCCGGCCACCAGTCCGGCAAAATGAGCCATGTCGACCAGAAAGAGAGCGCCGACCTTGTCCGCGATCTGTCGCATGCGCGCGAAATCGATGATTCTCGGATAGGCGCTGCCCCCACCAATGATGAGCTTTGGGCGCTCTTTTTCGGCGAGTTTCTCCAAATCGTCGTAGTCGATAGTTTCAGTTTCCCTCGTCACGCCATAGGGAACGATGCGGTAGGTCTTGCCAGAAAAATTCAGATGATGTCCGTGAGTGAGATGGCCGCCATGCGCCAGGTTGAGCCCAAGTATGGTGTCGCCCGGGTGCAAAACCGCCGAATAAGCTTCCATGTTGGCTTGCGAACCCGCATGGGGCTGCACATTGGCGTGTTCCGACCCAAACAATTGTTTTGCGCGCTCGCGCGCCAGGGTTTCCACTACATCGGTGAACTCGCAGCCGCCGTAGTAACGTTTTCCCGGATATCCTTCGGCATACTTGTTGGTGAAGACCGATCCCATCGCTTCCAGAACGGCCTCGCTGACGAAGTTTTCCGAGGCGATCAATTCCAGGCCATCATGCTGCCGGCGAGTTTCGTTGTCGATGGCATTCGCGATCTCCGGGTCCACTTCGTAGAGTGGACGCGACATCCCGTTATTTTTCATAGCATTCATCTCGGCCTTGGTGTTCTTGAACTTGGACTAGAGGCTTGGCACTCGCTGCCGGTCGTGCTCAATGGAATGAATCTTTTCCACACGGCGCTGGTGACGTCCGCCTGAAAACACCGTGCTCAGCCAGCGATCCACGATCCGCAAAGCAGTTGCTTGGTCGAGCATTCGCGCCCCCAAGGCAAGCACGTTGGCGTCATTATGTTCGCGGCTGAGCTGCGCCTCGATTTCGCTGTTCACCTTTGCGGCGCGAACTCCGGGAACTTTGTTGGCAGCCATCGCCATGCCAATTCCGGTACCGCAAACCAAAATCCCGCAATCCGCAGCCTCGGTAGCTACCTGTTCGCCGACCGCCTGCGCAAACTCTGGATAATCCACCGATTCAGCGGAATGAGTTCCATTATCCCGGACGTCGATTCCACGATCCATGAGGTGCTTTTTGATTTTTTCTTTGAGCTCAAACCCTGCGTGGTCAGCCGCCAGCGCGATCTTCATGCGAACATTCTAAGGCAAGCACTCAGCATTTGGCACTCGCATTTAGCTCTGTCGAAGCATTGCGCGGAAGCATGGCAGGGGACCCGAGGAAACAGGGCACTCAGAGCCTGTATTAATCCAGTGAAGCCTGATATCAATTCAGTGGGGCCAGTTGCTGATTGCTGATTGCTGCCTCTACGTCGTTTCAAACGCCGTCCGCAGAAACGATGCCAGGTGCCATCCATCCATGTATTTGTATGGAGTTTCGCCGGTCGTGTAATGGCCGCAAGGCAACACCGCAACCTTGTGGTTCAAGTTGTGGCGCTCGAATTCTGCTACTACGTGGCGCGAGAATTCCGGCAGAAACGTCAGATCGTATTTCGCATACACGATCAGAGATTTCCTCGGCCAGCGGGCAAACTGGTCGAAATACGATATCGGACTGATCGCGCTCCAAAGCGTCCGCAATCGTTCCAGATTAATCTGTGGTTCGAGTCCTTCTCGAATGTGACGCGTGGACTGTCCATACCACACCACATCGGCCACATAAGTAGCGGCGTGATTGAATGCCGCCACCCGAATTCGCGCATCATGCGCGGCGGCAAGGAACGCATAACAAGAACCCAGACTGGTACCTACAATTCCCAGGCGGCTGTATCCCTGCTGTTCCAGCCAGTCCAGGCAGCAGCGGGTGTCGATCACTGCCTGCCTGCAGGCATCCAGAGTCCGGCCAATATTGGCGGACACGGCATAATCAGCCCGGCGGATCTCCGCCGGCATCCGAATGTCGTGATACGGCATGCTCAGCCGCAGCACGGAAATGTTCAGAAGATTCAACACACGGCACAGGCCGGTATAGGCAAGTGCGTCTGAGTTCCAGTGTGGCAGCAGTACGATCGCCCGACGTCCGCGCGCCGGAAACCAGCGTGCATTGGCTAAATTATTTTCCGTAAACGGTGTGTCCGCCGGCGAGGTAAATCGCAAGAACTGCGCGTGGGTGCCCCGGACCCTTTCTTCGAGCTTAGCATCGGGCACTCCCCGCGTGCTGAAAACCTGTACTTCGCGCTTCTCCAGACGGAAATCCGCGGGCGGCGAATAGGAATAAAACTCATCGCTATTCGCGACAATCCGCCGGTTGTACTCGCGAAGAAAATGTTCGTTTTCTGCGGCAGCGTGACCAGGCGCGCAACCGTTGCGGCATGGCCAATGCTTCGTCCACTCCACACCCCAATCCAGCGGCCGGACTACCCGGTTATTATCGACTGAGGTGAGGTGCGTCTCCCAGTCGTGCATCCATTGTGCGTAGCGGGAATTCATTGGACTTCTTGAATATAACAAAGGGTGCGGATGCGGTCAGGAGAAGGGAATCCAACGGCAGCAATCCGCATTCAGTCATCGGCATTCGGTCCTGAATGGCGACTGCCGATCTCAACTGCTAAATCAGCTAGATCGGTCGCCGTGGCACTCGTTTGGAAATGTTGCAGAGGATTTCGTAAGGGATGGTTTTCGCCAGCTGCGCATGCTCGCGGGCGTCGACGGAGAGCCCGTCGCTTGAGCCCAGTAAAATCACTTCATCTCCAACCGAGACTCCATTTAATCCAGTAACATCGACCAGGGTGAGGTCCATCGAGATCCGGCCGAGAATGGGAGCATAGTTTTCACGAACGATCACCCGTCCGTTGGCGGAAATTTGCCGGTTCAATCCGTCGGCGTAGCCGACCGGCAACGCAGCCACTCGCGCCGGGGCTTTGGTGACGTAGGTTCCGCCGTATCCCAGCGCTTGGTTGGCCTGCACGTCGCGCAGAGAAAGAATGCGAGTCTTCCAGGTGAGCACAGGCTTCACCGGCAAGCGCAACCCGCTGCCGCTGACTTCGCGTCCCGCGCGTTCAAATGGCAGGTAGTAACCGTAGAGGGCGAGCCCGGGACGCACCATGTTGTACCAGGTTTGCGATCGCGAGATCATCGCGCTCGTGTTCGCTGCGTGAACCAAAGCCGGCCGCAATCCTTCGGAGTGCAACAATCGTTCGGCCTTCGAGAAACGGGTCAATTGCTCTTCGACAGAGGGCGCATCCAAAACTTCGGAGGACGCCAGGTGAGTGGATAATCCCTCGAGTTCCAGGTGCGGCGATGATTTCAGCGCCGCGCAAACTCGTGGCAACTCCTCCGGAGTAACTCCCAGCCGGCCCATGCCGGTATCGATCTTTAGATGAACCGCGTGTTTCACGCCCAGGCTGGCAGCGGCTTTTTCCAGGAGTTCGACCTGCCCGGGCTCCCACACCGTCGGCGTAAGCTGCAGGCGCACAATCTCTTCTTCCTCGCTGCGCCAGAAGCCGGTCATCAACAGAATGCGTGCGCTAATTCCCGCATCACGCAGGGGAATAGCTTCGTCGAGCGAAGTTACGCCCAACCAGAGCGCGCCTTCTTCTTCCAACGCTTGCGCGCATGGAGTTGCGCCATGTCCATACGCGTCCGCCTTCACCACGGCGCAGATGCTTACCCCAGATCCCACGTGCTTCCGCAGCAAGCGAAAGTTCTGCCGCAGGGTAGAAAGCGATACCTCCGCCCATGTGGGACGAGTTGCGTGCCGGATTTTGCGGTCCACGGCGGTTGTGGTCACAACTTACGGATTATATCGGTTTGCGATTGCCGCCACAGATTACCTCGGTGCCATCGCAAGATTGCTTCCCACTAACCACCTCCCAGCACAAAGTTGACCGTCACCTGTGTCTCGACCTCCACCGTTTCCCCATTCAGGGAATAGGGCCGGTAGCGCCACTGCCGCACCGCCTCGATTGCCGCTTGCGCCAGCACCGGATGTCCACTTACTACCCGCAAATTTTCGATTATTCCATCCTTGGAGATCACGGCGCGCAAAATCACCTGCCCTCGAATGCCTGCCGACTTCGCGATCTGCGGGTAGAGCGGTTCTACGCGATTCACCAGATACGCTTCCATCGAGCGTGAGATGCGCGGCGGATGTACAACAGGTCTCGCGAGAAGAGGCGGAGGATGGCCAATCCCCGATCCAGCAAGGGCGTTCATCACTGCATTATTTGAACCAGGCCCACCGGTGCTGCCCGGCACGCCGATGTGTGATAGGTCCACTGGGGGCGTCTCATCGACGATCCTCGGTATGGTCCTCGGGATGGATTGCGGGGCAATGGGGCGGCTGTGATCTTTCAACACGTTGTTCCCGAGAAGTGAATAGTCCATTCGAGCAACACCGGAGAAGCTGATGGTGCTGACCAATCCGCTTCGAAGGAGTCGATCGAATGGACCTTCACCAGAA